>Ga0208544_10000144_pt1 | contig 58069 bp, 36 predicted proteins | sample DEB08_DNA_9_FD_184526 | JGI IMG/M metagenome (GOLD analysis project Ga0208544, IMG submission 184526) | Aqueous microbial communities from the Delaware River and Bay under freshwater to marine salinity gradient to study organic matter... | ecosystem: Environmental > Aquatic > Marine > Coastal ... | reverse complement strand
ACGCTGAAGACGTGGCAGGCAACGCTGAAGACGTGGCAGGCAACGCTGAAGACGTGGCAGGCAACGCTGAAGACGTGGCAGGCAACGCTGAAGACGTGGCAGGCGCGAGAACCAACTCGAAGTCGGAAATCAGAGGTCAGCAAGCCACGGCCCAGGCCCAGAATACCGCCCTACCGACACAAGGGCAATAAAATTCCCCGCCTTGCGGCAATTGTAGTAGTTTCGCAGCGCTTTCATCAACAGCCTTTAACGAACATGCGTACTATTCTACTCCTCTTGCTCTGCCTGCTGGGCAGCCTGTCTATTTTCGGTCAAACATCCGCGCGCTACCACCGTGCCCAAGTTCACCTCGAAGGCCGCAGCCTCCAGGAACTGGCTCTTTTAGGGCTGGAAGTAGACCACGGCGAATACGTTCCCCAACGGCACCTGACCAATGACTTTTCCGAGGTGGAATTGCACCAGATCACCCTCGCCGGTTTCACCTACGACATCCTCATTCCCGATGTACAGGATTACTACCACAATCCCGCACGCCAGCAAGCCTACCGCAGCGAGGCCCGGGGCGGAGAGCCCTGCCCCGCGGGCGCGACCAGCAATGTGACCCCCTACCCTACGCCCAGCAATTTCCACCTGGGCAGCATGGCGGGATTTTTCACCTACCAGGAGATGCTCGACATCCTGGACTCCATGCGCCTGCTCTACCCCAACCTCATCAGTTCCCGGCAGGTTGTTTCACCCAGTATTGTCACCCACCAGGGGCGGCCCATCTACTGGTTGCGCATCAGCGACAACCCGGATACCGACGAAGCCACCGAGCCCGAAGTGCTCTACACCGCCCTCCACCACGCCCGCGAACCGAACAGCTTGTCGCAGATGATCTACTACATGTGGTACCTGCTGGAGCATTACGAAACCGACCCCGAAGTACAATTTCTGGTGGCCAATACCGAATTGTATTTCCTGCCGTGTATCAATCCGGATGGCTATATTTTCAACCAGGAAATGGAGCCCGACGGGGGAGGCATGTGGCGCAAAAACCTGCGCGACAACGGCAATGGAACCACCGGCGTGGACCTGAACCGCAACTACGGGCACGAATGGGCATTTGACAACTTTGGCTCTTCGGCTAACCCTTCCTCCGCTACCTACCGCGGCCCGGAAGCCTTCTCGGAGCCCGAAACCCAGGCCGTTCAGGCATTTTGCAATGCCCATACCTTCGTAGCCTGCCTCAATTACCACACCTATGGCAACCTGCTTATCTACCCCTGGGGCTACAGCGATACGCCCACGGACGATGCCCCGACGTTCAACACCCTGGCCGACGTGATGACCTTACAAAACAACTTCCTGGCAGGTACCGGCACCTCTACGGTGGGGTATACCACCAACGGTGATTCGGACGACTGGATGTACGGCGAAACAACCACCAAGCCCGCTATTTTTTCCATGACCCCCGAGGTGGGTAGTGGCGACGGCGGCTTCTGGCCCGTACGCGAGGACATTATCCCCAATTGCCGGGCATCGCTGTGGATGAACCTGGTCACAGCCCACACGCCCCATACAGCGGGGGTGGTTCAGGCCGATCCGGCGCAACGGGAAATCGCCAGTACCTCGTTGTACTTCCGCTACCAACTGCAACGCTTCGGCCTGACGGAGGGGCCACTGACCGTCAGTTTGTCCAGCCTGCAAGAAGACCTCCTCCTGGTGACCGAAGAGCCCCGGGTTTTCAACCTGGCTGCCAATGCGGCCGTGCTCGACAGCTTTGCCCTCAGTGCCGTGGCCAATATTGTGCCGGGCACCGAACTGCGCTTTCTGTTGCAACTCAGCAATGGGTCGTTTACGCGTACCGATACCGTTACGCGGGTCTTTGGGGGCTTTCTGCGCACGGACATTTACACCAATAACTTCACGAACCTCACCCCCTGGACGCCCGACCAGGGCTGGGACCTGACGACCGAAGATTTTGTCTCCGCCCCTACTTCCCTCACCGATTCTCCCGGAGCAGACTACCCCAACAACAGCATTACCACGATCACGCTAAACGAAGCCATTACCGTAGGCGAAGCCCAGGAATACCGCCTGCAGTTCTGGTCGAAATGGAACATTGAAGCCTTCTACGACTGGGCACAGCTCCAATTCAAGATCAATGACGGGGATTGGATTCCCGCCTGCGGCCGCTACACCGTCAGTGGTTCGGCCGTGCAGGCCCCCGATCAACCCGTTTGGGAAGGCCAGCAAGCCAACTGGGTGGAAGAAGAAATTGACCTGACAACTTACCTCCTGCCTGGCGATGCCGTAAGCCTGCGCTTTCTCCTCGTCAGCGACGAATTTGTGAACCCGGACGGGTTCTACGTCGACGACCTGGTCTTGCAGGAGCGGAACATGGAAACGGTGGGTACCACCACGCTACTACCCCGCGCGGCTTTCTCGGTGCACATCGTTCCCAACCCCGCCCGCGAACAGTCTCAACTCCGATTCCGGTTGTCGGAAGATGGAAGTAGCACGGGCCACTGGCAATTGTACCAGGCGGCTGGCCAACTGGTCACACAGGGCCCCCTGGACCTCCGCAACGGCTACCAGGAAGTAGACCTGGCTACCGGAAATTTACCCGCCGGGGTGTACTGGCTCACGGCCCAGGCTGACAACCAGGTAATAACCACCCAAGAACTGGTGATCATTAAATAAAGCATTCTTTTTTTGCGAAATCCTTGCTTTGCATTAAAATACACTGTATATTTGCAGACCAATTAGCGCAGCGGTGGATTTATGACCACGCAAAACGCGGCGCCAATGAACTCAGATCGCGGAGTGGAGCAGTTGGTAGCTCGTCGGGCTCATAACCCGAAGGTCGTAGGTTCAAGTCCTACCTCCGCTACTAAAAACCCTGTAAGTCGTTGACTTGCAGGGTTTTTTTTTTGCCCCCAGACGTGTCGGACACCTTCAAGGTGTCCGACACGTCTGGGGGCATACTGCCAGGAAGAGCGGTATTAAAACGCTAAGGTCTTGAAAAAAGGCCGCAGCGCGGTCAAATTATGTGTGTGCCCTAACACCACCAATGCTTTCCGACCCCAGCGGGGTCGTACCTGTCTTTTTATGATTTGCATTAGAAAAAGAAATTTATGAAAGAGATTAAAAAAGTGAAAATTTATTTAAGGCACTACTTCAATTGTGGAAGCGATGATCCAAAAGCAATTAAAGAAATAAGAGGGGTAAGATTAACTATTCACCTCTAAGGAACAATGATCTCACAAACAAAGGGCCCACTATTTAAATGAAGGGCTTTCTCATAAATACCGTTTTAGCAATTTTCGCCTTTTTTTGCCCCAACCCTAAAGGGAGAAAAGGCAAAAATCGCTAAAACTCCCCCGTTGTACCGCTATTCGTAGATTCTATCTACGAATAAATATCGACAGCAGTCTGTGACTGCGATGCCAGCGGGGGAATCTTGTTGGCTACTTTGGGGGCTCACAGCTAAGGCGGTATAGACTGTCCAATACCCGCTCTGCACTAACTTTTACACTTGCCCAACTTTTACACTTTTAAACATACCGTCCTTCCCTATGCGCTTGGCTATAAACATACGACCCATTCTGGGTCTGCTTAGGGGTCGGTGCACCAAGGAGTGCGCTGCTTAGATTTACTAAAACTCAAGGTTTTGGTGAATCTTGTTGGCTAAAAAGCCCTGCCCCCGCCCCTCTGGAGATCAGGTAATTCACAACCTTAAAAATGGAACCCGAGCTATCCCGTTCCTGTTCAAAACGTTTTTTTTTCGTATAAAAACGAAATACAATCGATTTTAGCAAAAGGCTACCAGCGCTGCTATTGCTACTACTAAAAAAAGGGGCCTTCAAACAAATTGATTACCAGCAGGTTAGACACCATCCTTACCCTGAACGGGCTTTTCTGAAAAAAATGGCTTGATTTTTACACTGTCAGTTGTATATTACCAATGCGTGATAAAGATATTATTGCCTTTTTTTTGCATGTTGAAGAACATGCTTTGAGAAAACATAGAATCCAATCTATCCTAAGTGTACTTTTCAGTTTTTCGACTTGGCTCTTCGGAGCTGATTCTTAATCCCGTTTGAAGTTAAAAGCTAATTTATTAGCTCACGAGGGCACCCTGCTGGTGCCCTCTTTTTTTTTGCCCTACGGGTAGGTGTGCCTACAACTTCACGATCCTGCGATAACTTTGGCTGATGGTCGGAAAGTTGGCAAAAAGGTGGGGATGTTTTTCAAAATGCTTGTTGATCCGATAGCGGAGGTTATCGGTGTTCTCGAGGCCAATGGCCAGGGCGACATCCTTTTTTACACTATTCTTCTGGATGAGCAATTTCTCAATCCGATCCAGGTCGATGAGTGCATGTTCTTCGTCGATGTTCCTGCCAGCGCCAGACGGGGACGTTGGAGACAAGATCATGCCGGAGTAATCCCCTGTATGTACGGAAGGCGGCAATTGAAAGCTGCCAGGGTTGGTTATTTCTACGGGCAGGCAGTATTCGTCAATCCGTTTCTTGTCCTGGATGCGCGCGCGCAGCTGCATGTAGCTGACGGCGTTCTTGAGTTCCCGGATGTTGCCGATCCAATCGTAGTTCAGCAGTGCTTCCTGGGCCGTTTTCGTGAGCACGGTGTCCAGGTCATCCTGTTGAAAATAATGGCGGAGCAGCAGCGGAATGTCGTTGCACCGGGTGCGCAGGGGCGGCAGATCAATGACCATTGCCTTGAGGCGTTGGAACAGGTCGGCACGAAACCGTCCTTCCGCTACCGCCGCTGCCAGGTTGCGGTGAGTGGCCGTAACCACCTGGACGTCCAGTTGAACATCCTGGTCTGAGCCCACGGACCGGATCATTTTGGTTTCGAGGAAGCGCAGCAATTTGATCTGGATATTCTGGTCGATATCGCCAATTTCATCCAGCATCAGGATGCCGGAATTGGCCTGGCTGAAATAACCTTCCATGTCGCGGGAAGCGCCCGTAAAAGCGCCTTTCTTGTGGCCAAACAAGGTGCTTTCCAGTAAGGTATCCTGAATGGCCGACAAATTGACGGCCTGGAAGGGCCGCAACCGGCGGGCACCCTGGGCGTGCAGGTAGCGAGCTGCCACCTCCTTGCCCGTACCGGTTTCGCCGGTGAGAAGTACGGTGATATCGGGCTCTTCTGAAACCAGGGTGAGGATGCGCTTGATTTCCTGAATCTGGAGCGACTCCCCAATGAAGGGGTAAGCTTCGTTTTCCTGCGCCCGGCGGCGACTGACCTCCGCCCGTAGCACCTGGTTCTCCTGCCGTAAACGGCTACCCTCAATCACTTCGGTAAACTTCTGCTGCCAGTAGTCGAAATCGAAATCATCTTTTACGAGAAAATTCTTGGCCCCGCGTTTCATCGCTTCCACCACCGTATCGATCGACCGGTCGGCGGTAACGACAATGACCGGTAATTGCGGAAAGCGGCGCACCAGTTCCGGGATGAGTTCCAGGCCTTTTTTGGTTTCGGAATCGTCCAGCACCAAATCCAGCAAAAGCAGATCATAGTGTTCCTGGCCGTCCAACAACTGAAAAAGTTGTTGTTCTTCTACTGCGCCGGCGAATAAAAACTGCCGGCGGAAAGCGTAACGAATCTGCTGATGAAACTCGGTATCATCATCAACGATAAGGATATGATAATTTTTGGACGACATACTGTTTTTCGATCTGCTGGAGTTCCTTCCGGATATCGTTTAAGATCCGGAGAATTGTTCCGTTCACTAAGGATTCTTCATCTCGGCCACCCGTCATCATCCAATCTTCCAACTGGGTAGCAGCCCTGGCAATGCTATGCAATTTAACCGCGATGGGGGTATTTTCAAAAAGCGGATAATAATTGATCCACCGGTTACGCCATTCTGCCCATTTTTTATCCAATTGCGCCGGCGCCACCAGTTCCTGAAATATTTCCGGATAGGGTGTATTCATTCGTTGCTGCTCCCGGCTGGCCATTTGTACCACCAGGCGAATTCTCGACAATACGGCCACGATGCTATCGTCGCCGTGGCCGGCAAAAAACCGGTGCAATTTTTCCTGTAAATCCATACCTTCTACCGGTGGCAGGTTTTTCATTTCTCCTACCGGGAAAGCCTGTGCTATCCAATTGGTTGGTGCAGTGGGCAGTTCCAGGATGTCCAAATGATTGGGGTGGCTCACCGCCTGGTAACTGGCAAACAACAATTGGCATTCGGGCGCTTCATCTAATAAATAACGGTGCCACAATTGCCCCGACAACAAAAACATCCCCTGGCTCGAATCGGGCAACATCAGTAGCAGGGCAGCTGCGCTTTTCACCAAAAAAGGCCAGGTGTCCTGCGCCAATTGGAGCGGAACAAGCTGGTAACCCGCACGGTTAAAAAAGGCAGCCAGTACGGGTGGCAATGGTCGTCCTCCTTCGATAAAAAGCCCGGTCTTCATGAAAAATAGGTTGGTCCAGGTATTTGCAACAATAACCCATCAAACCGTTTTCTCAAATCGACGACGTGCACTGCTTCCCCGCTAGCAAGCAGGTTTTGCCGTAAAAAAGTGACCAAAGCATTGTGCTGTTCGGCAGCCAGCGGCCCGTAGGCTGCCTCCAACTGAATGCCACAATCTTCGAAGGTAAGTGTGTTGTTGTTGTTCCGTTCAAAGATACGAATTTCCCTTGCTAAATCCGAATGCTTGCGGATACGGCCGACGAAACTCAACAACCGCAAAAGTAACAGCCGATCCTGGGGTCGGGACAGCAGCGTGTACAATTCGCCGGGGGCAAAATTGGGGCGGGGCAGAAACTGCCCCAGGTAGCTGAACAAATCTTCCCGAAGTTCGAAGATGCGGCGGCGTAGCGCCAGTTGGTACAATTGCCACACGTAATTAAAATGAGCGGGTTTCAGTTCTTTGCGGTCCGCATCCGCCACGGCCGAAACATCCAGTTGCTGCCCGCCGAAATTTACGCGGGCCGAAAACGTGCCAGCAGTACCTAATAGTCCGCGTGGGTTGGTCGTCAGGTAGACCGCATCGGCGCCTTCGCCAAAGAGAAAGCATTGAAAACTGCCGTGATCGGCGGGTAACTGAAGGGCCAGCAGGGTCTTCACGTGATCCTGGTGATAGCCGTGGTGACGGTGCAGCAAAAGGACAACTGTCCCTCCCTGACGGGTATACTGTTCCAGGTGTGCTTGTAATTCCAGGATACTGGCTGTCGTGGCCAGTAAGTCCAGGCAAACCACCAGGTCTTCTTTGTGGTTTACGCTGGCAATTTGCCAATTCCCCACGCCCAGGCCCTGGGATGCCCAGGCCCAGACGATGATCATTGTTTTTCGGTCGTGCATAGGCAAAGCTTAGGAACCAAACATCACCTTCACCAGGTTGAATTTCGTCTCGATATCGTCGCGGCGACTTACGGCATCTTCGATCGCAGAGATAATCGATTCTACCGGGCGGAAGCTGGTGAAGCGGCGGTATTGGCTGTAATGATCTTCTTCGGTAAGGCGAGTCCACCATTTCGTTCTACCGCGTCCGGTGGTGATGACCAACACGAAATTTTCGCGTACCTGCCCGCTGCTATCGGTCACGAAAGGCATAATTTCTTCCTGAATAAAGAGTCCAATATTCTCGTCCGCAAAATCAGGGTGATCCCCGTATTTGGTAACCAGTATCTTTTCGATGAAAGAAAGGTGGAGCACCAAAAAATGGCTTTCCCGGATGATCCACTCCCGCTGCTGGGTCCAGTGTCCGAGCCAGTCGTTGTTTTCAGCTTCTTGGTTGGTTTCGTCAAAAATGTGCAAGAGCAATTGCCGGGCGAGGGTCTGCCGGCGTTCTGCGTTACCGATCCGGTAAAAAACACGGCTATCAAAAATATATATGCGCGTAGCCAGCACCTCAAAAAACTCCGCCATGCGCACTTTGGCTTTATCCGACAAGAGCTCGTGGGGCACCAATTCCGACTGGAAGTACTTGACGTAGATGCCGTGGTTGCGATAGCGCAGCAGTTGCTGGTTGTCACTATCACCACCATGGGCAATATGCAAATCCTGGGTAATACCTACCGCAGCGGGCGGGGTCGTAGCCAACTCCCAAACGGGATAATATTGCATGGCCTCGGGCTTGCTGGTATCATAAACGAACTGCCCCACATTCGCATTATCGACAAATAGCCGGATACAACGGGAAGCACTGCCCATCCAATCGCGCAGCCACCGTTGGTAAGCCCAATAGATAGCGGCCTCACCGGATAAATCAGGTTCCAGACCGCTGCTAATCACCCGCAGCACCCCTTTAGAGCGCACTTGATTGAATAAGCGGTCTTCCATCTCCGGACTGGCCGCATTGAGCCCAATGAACTTAAACCGTGCCAGATTGTCCCAGATGAACTCTGCGTCTTCCGGGTCAGCAATCCACTGAATATCGGCCGCTTTCCAAATGTGGAAATATTTTTTCAGGTAACCCTCGTCCTGCCAGTAACGTTGCTTGATCAGCGCCATTGCGGCAGGGTCCAGGGTATTGAACTCCACATCATTGTGCATGTCATCCAGCGGGCTGCTGGCGGGAATGATCCAGGGATAAAAAGCCGCGTCGCGTTCGGTGTCCTCGCTGCGGTCGCGCAATTCGTTGCCATCCCCATTTTGTACGTGGAGAAAATAGTTGTTGAACAACATGCTGGCGCAGAGTTTATCCTGTGAGCTTCCGCCCAGGCGAGGTGCAAAGGAGTTCTCGTCCATAATGCCTTTGGTGGCATTAAGGAAGCGGCTTTGCAGGATCATTTCGCCATCTTTCAGCCACAAATTTACCACGCCATTTAGCCAAACACCTACCGAATAGAGCGATCGATTACCCGCCACATCGGTTTTTACCGGGCGCTCCTGAAAACTGATACACAGTTCCAGGCCATCCTGTTGCATTTGCCGCAGGGCATTTCCTTTGAAGTGCTTGACGTTGCGGATCTTATTCTCCAATAGGGTAAAAAAGGCGTGCCGCCCGACTACCTCGCCCGGAAAGAACAGCCGGCAAGCATCTAATGCGGCCTTGATGACCCGATAATCAGCACCCGGAGCAACGAAATCACTCATGTCTTCCAGTTCCGGATATTCTTCCAGGCACAAGCAATCCATATTATTGAGGGGGTAACCTTTTTTGCCATTGGGCTGGGTGATCACCGGTGCCCGCATGGTTTTCAGGTCTACTTCGACAAATATTCCGTCCACCAGGGGGCGTTTTGGGCGCCGCTCAGGAAAGGCCTCATCCACTTCACCCACGGCAAAAGGCTCGTAAATAATAACCCGAAACCGAAGGCGGTGGATATCCTCCGACTTGGCAATGGTACCCAGGTAGAGTGGATTATTGATAAAATCGTTCCACAGGACATCGAAAGCCGAAGCCGATTCACCGCCAAAATGATTGTCCCGGGAAATACCACTCCAGAAGGCTCCTTTCTGCATCAAAAATTTAATCAGGGGCTGAATTTCCCGCGCGAGCGGCCCCGGAAAGTTGACCAGGTCATAGTTGGGGTCGGCATTGCGCACAAACAGGCCCGTAATCCAGGGTTTGAGCAACGAAAATATCCGGTCGCGTTCGTAACCTTCCGGCACGTGCGTTTCCACCAATTCCCGCATTTCCAATGTTTCGTCCAGGTGTTGATAGCGGTACGTTCGCAGGTTTTCGGCACGTTGCTTGAACCACCAGTTCAGGGCGACCAGGCTGTGGGCGCTCACGTTGTGGGCAAAAGAGTCGATCATGATGGCCGTGATCGCCGCTTTGAGGTAAGGCCGGTAAACTTTGCTGTGAATAACGTCATCGTTGAACCGGATGCGTTTTTGGTAAAAGCCCAGGTACTTGCGGTAGTAGTTTTGAAACCGCAATTCGCGGAGAATAGGATTCCGGTTGACATGCTCGTAAAAGTCCGATTCCAACGGCATCAAAATAGCCTTGGACTTTTCGGGGTTACGCCCCACCAAATCCCATTCCAAAACCTGGCTTTCGATCATGGCGCTGGCCGAACGGATAACCGAGCCAATGGCCCGGGGTTTGATAATGGGGGCATCGGCAGCGGTATACACAAAGTGCATGACACCATCAAATTCGCCAAACATGACCAGCGGCACCGAAAAATAATAGTCGGCTTCAATATTGAAAAACTCCCGCAGTATATGGTATTCCGCTACCTGACGGGGAGTCGGGGGTACGCCATTGTGGTTGGGATCCAGGATAGAAGCAAAATATTGCTTCAACCGTCCCATCCCTACCTGTTCAATATCCGACATTTTGTAGTTGCCGGAACTGAAAGCCTGGTACAATTGGGAGCTCACTACGGCAGTATTACTATTCAAGGCCGTGTGATCGAGGTAATCCCAGTATTGGTCCAGGGCCGGATTGGGGGCCTTCCCCGTCAGTTCACACAGCAAACTACGCTGCCGCTTGACGCCACCATAGATGAGGTTAACGTGTGAATAACGATCGATGTAGATCGTTCGATCCCGGGGCAAGGCATTAATAAAAACCGTAAAGTGATGGGGGAAAATGAATTCGCTGACCGACATATTAAGCCGGTACTGCAGCATGTCATAAAATTCGTCAATCTGCGGAAAAGCAATGACTTCTCGTGGAGCTAACTGTTCGGTTCGGAGAGCAGTCACTGGCGTCATAAGGATAAGTTTAAAAGCTTTAGGAAGCAGAAGCAGCCCTGGTAGCCCAACTACAGGCCAGCTGAAAAGCATACAATCCTTACAAAACTAAACAATTAGCTGGAATTGATAATTACAATCCGCAAAGGAGAATTAAAATACGATATAATTGCTGGTTGTCATTTTCAATAAATTCCGCCGGTGCTCCTGTAATCTCTTCCAACGGGCCATTAAGTGCGCAGCAAATTCAGGCCAATGCTGGCGTTTCCCAAAGGATAGCCTCCAAACGGGCCACCGCAGCCAGTTCAGACCTGCGCTCCGGCAGGGTAAAAAAGTGGGCCAAAACACCGCCAGCAGGAGCGGGTTTTTCCTGCCGTTGTTCCCGCAGTTGGTGAATCAACTGACGGGTATGTTGGTGATAGGGCGTGCGTCGGTAAGCAGCGTAAGCTGGATTTCGCAAACAGGGTGCCAGGAATTTATTCCATTCCGCAATGTTGCAGGTATCTGCCAGAAAAGCGGCAGCTGGTTCTCGTTTAGGCAGGTAAGCCAGGGCCAATTCGGTGATAATCCGGGTATTTTGAATAGATTTGAAAAGCGCATTCGAGGCCAGTATTTCCTGAAAAATAGCGCCTTCAAATTCAGGCAACCAGCGCATTTGCTTATTCAACAACTGTTGCAGGAGGCTGCTTTTATTTTCCGCGAGGAAAAAAATAACGGGCAGGGTTAAGGTACTGTTGCGCAGATCGCTGAAGGTATCGGCCGACACCTTGGTCTTGGTCGCCAACCCGAAGGAACTGGGCACCCAATCGGCGTTGTCGTTTACCAGTTGGCGCATGATCCCGTAACAGCAGCTAAACTGCAGAACGCTGTTCAGCGATCGGGAAGGAACACCCAGCAAGGTTCCCAGCAGGCGACTCGCTTCTACGAACAGGCTGGCACAAGTGAGGTAAATACGGCTAAAATAGATAGCGAGTTGACCATGCAACATGGGTGGCAGGTCGCGTTCCAGTTTGGCCGTAAAGGCGGCTAACCCAGCGAGATCGTGTTGGCTAAGTAAGTTGGCAGGAAGGTCCGACGCTCCTTTCAGGAAAGCGTCGTAGGTGTTGTAGGTTTGTTCCAGGTACTGCCCCTGATCAACCTGTACGAAAACCTTCCGCACGGTAGCCGTTACAGTTGGCTGGGCCCAGGCGGGAATTTCACCTTCCAGGTAGCTGTACAGTTGTTCTTTGAGGAGATTGGCCGCCAACAGATTTTGAGCAATCCGCTCCCGGGAAGTAACCCCTGATTTTCCATCCAGAATTTGGTTGTGTAAGTACTGGATGGTGATAATGGTTTCGAAGACAAAGGGTAGCTGGGCATAAAGGAGTTTTTGCCATTCCTGGGCTGGCCGGCGCAGGCGCTGGGTACGGGATGCCAGCGGCCACAACCACTCGGCGGTTTTGGCCAGAAAATAGGCCCGAACAGGAGTACCCGACAGCTTGCTCTGCAACAGGTCTGTCACCCAGGCGCTCTCTGCTATTCCCCGGCCGCAAGCCACGAAGGTGGTAAACTCCCTCCTGACTCCTTTAATAGTCTGGTTCATGTCTTGAAACCTATCCACTTTCATAAGCATCCAAAAGGGTTTTGAACAAAGGCTAATTCACGGCCTACGCCGTAAAAAAGCCATTTGATCAGAAAAAATGTGTGCGAAATCCCTTCTTGAATTGGAAATAAGGACCAGAAGTTTATTCTGTTTTCTCAAAGTTATGTTACTGCTCCAGTTTTAAGCAGTGGTTGGGTTTCTATACAAAAACGCAAACGATCGATCCTTTGCCCTCGTTTACAAGGAATACCTATGCCATTATTGTGCCTAACTTTTTGAGTTGGTATTATTATTTCTTTAATAGCTCATTTACAGGTATTTAAACCTGGTTGCTACTCAAACAATGAAGGAGGGTAAGGAAACGAAAGGGAAGAGAATTCGCCGGGGATCGAATAAAAACGAAAATATTTCGCTTCTACTTGTAGTCCAAAATAGCCACTTCTTCGGTGCAAACCCGGTAATCATCGGGCACATTGGAAGCAATCACCAGGAGGCGATCCTGGGCGAACTGGTTCAGGAGTTGGTGGTACCAGGCGACACCCTGCACATCCAGGTTGGTGGTTGGCTCATCCAACAGAATAAAGCGGGCCTCGGTACAACAAGCCAGGGCCAGCTTGAGCCGTTGTTTCATGCCGCTGGAAAACTGGCTAATGGGCAGTTGCTGAACTTTTTCCATCCCGAGTAGGGCGATAACCGCTGACACGTCCAGGTCCGCGAGAAAAGGGCGAAAGCCCTGGTGAAAATGCAGGGCTTCGTGCAGCGAAAATTCTTCGATCAATTCCAAGTAAGGCGCGGCGAAAGCCAACTGCTGGTAAACTTCGCTGATGGGTAACTCCCGCTCCTGGAGCGAAAAGCGAAGTTTCCCTTTGGTGGGCGTCAGGTGCCCGGAAAGCATCCTCAGCAAGGTAGATTTACCGGAGCCATTGGGCCCGGTTATGGCGTACCGCCCGGCGGGTAGCAAGTCCAGCTGGAGGTTGCGCAGGATCCATTCCCGGCGGTACCGCTTACCTACCCCCTGCAATTCAATCTTCATACAGGTCACTGCCGTTAAGCTGATTGAACCCACGCAGAATACCCGTTTTGGTAGCGCCGATAAACGCCAGAATGCTGTCTTTTTCGGCGCTGGGTTCAATGGATTCGTTCACGATCTCCAGGGCTTTGGTCAGGTTGTAGCCTTTGACGAAGAGGATGCGGTAGATATCGTGAATGTGTCTGATCTGGTCAGGGGAAAAATTGCGGCGTTCCAACCCGATCTTATTTACCCCTACGTAGCTGAGCGGCTCGCGGGCAGCGCGCATGTAGGGCGGCACGCTTTTGCGCACCAATGACCCGCCGGCAACGAAACTGTGTTGACCAATGCGGGTAAATTGCTGCACGGCTGCCAGCCCTTCCAGGATAGCCCAATCCTCGATGACAACGTGCCCGGCCAGGGTGACATTATTGGCCAGGATGACGTGATCGCCCAGCACACAATCGTGGGCAATATGGGCATAAGCCATGAGGAGGCAGTTTTTACCTACCACTGTTTTCTTGGCGTAGGCCGTTCCGCGATTGATGGTAACGTATTCCCGAATGACGGTACCGTCACCAATTTCAGCGGTGGTCTCTTCTCCCTGGAATTTGAGATCCTGGGGTAAGCCCGACACGACAGCACCGGGGTGGATCTGGACCCCTTTGCCGATGCGTGCACCGGCGAAAATCGTCACATTAGGCCCAATCCAGGTATCGTCACCGATAACCACATCACGGTCGATATAGGTAAAAGGGCCGATGGTAATATTCTCTCCCAACTGCGCCTCGGGATGTACGATGGTATGTTCTCGATAGGTGCTATTCATTATCGGGGCGCTTAACGATTTGAGCAGTCAATTCTGCTTCGGAAACAATCTTGTTCCCTACGTAGGCAGTGCCTAACATTTGGCAAATTCCCCGCCGGATGGGGGCAATCAATTCCATTTTCAGCAGGACAGTATCGCCGGGTACGACCTTATTCTTAAACTTGGCGTTTTCGATTTTCAGGAAGTAGGTATCCCAGTTCCCCGGATCCTCGACCGTCGAAAGTGCTAAAATGCCGCCGGTCTGCGCCATGGCTTCAATTTGCAAGACGGCTGGCATAACTGGATTTCCAGGAAAATGGCCCTGGAAAAACTCTTCGTTGAAGGTTACATTTTTTACGCCTACGACCTGGCTTTCACTGAGGGCGATAATTTTGTCGACCAGCAAAAAAGGGTAACGGTGAGGCAGCCATTCGGCAATTTTAACGGCATCAAACAGGGGCTCCTCATTGGGGTCATATTTAGGTTTGCCCCGCAATTTACGCTGCTCTTGAAAACTTTTCTTCAGCAGTTTGGTAAAAGCTACATTGGCGGTATGGCCGGGCTTGGTAGCCAGAATACGGCCTAGAATGGGTTTGCCGAGCAGGCTGATATCCCCCAGTACGTCGAGCAGTTTATGCCGGGCTGGTTCGTTTTGAAACCGCAGTTCCAGGTTATTGAGTAATCCTTTGCCATCAAAGGCTACTTTGGGCCGACCCAACTTAATGGCCAGCCGGTCGAGTTGTTCCTGAGGGACGGCATTATCAGCGATAACGATCGCATTGTCGAGGTCACCACCTTTGATGAGGTTGTGTTCAAAAAGCATCTCCAGTTCCCGTAGAAAAACGAAGGTACGGCACGGCGCAATATCCTCGGCAAACTTGTCGACAGATTTGAGGGTAGCGTACTGCTGGCCCAACACGGGTGAGCCAAAATCTATCAGGGTCACGATCTCGAAACCGTCGTGTGGCAAGGCCATCAATTCCGTTCCCGTAGCTTCGTCGCGATAGATGATCGGTTCTTCGATAATAAAATATTCCCGTTCAGCCGCTTGCTCGACAATTCCAGCAGCCTGGAGTGCTTTTACAAAACCAGCCGCACTACCGTCGAGGATGGGTACTTCGGGGCCAGTGACCTGAATGAGGATGTTGTCAATCTCCAGGCCTGCTAACGCAGCCAGCACGTGTTCAACCGTACTGATACTGGCTTCTCCCGATTTGATGGTCGTGCTTCTTTCGGTACTAACAACACGGCCGACATCGGCGTGAACGACCGGATTACCATCGAGATCCATTCGTTGGAACTTGATCCCGTGATCTTCAACTGCGGGTTGAAAGGTGAGCTTTACGGCGGCACCCGAATGCAAACCCACCCCTTCTAAGCTGGTAGGTTGCTTTATTGTTTTTTGTTTCATAAAAAGAAATCCACTGAAAGATCGCGCGAAGATAAGCTTTTTCCGGGGTTTAGCCGCTATTCGTCGCGCTTACGCAATTGATTCAATTCTTGTTCCAGCCGATGAAGCTGGCGGTAAAGTGCTGGCAATTTTTTAAAAACAGCATGCGACCGGATAAAATCGCGGTACGGCATTGCCGGAGAACCAAACCAGGCCTGATTCGGCTCTTCAATGGCGCCAGCAATGCCACTTTGAGCCTGAATTTGGGTCCCGTCGGCAATCGAAACGTGGCCCACAAAACCAACCTGCCCACCAATGCGGCAATAGCGCCCGATCTTGGTACTGCCAGCTACCCCTGTTTGGGCAGCAATTACCGTATGCGGCCCAATATCAACGTTGTGACCTATTTGTACCAGGTTATCCAATTTCACCCCTTCACCAATCCGGGTCACCCCGATAGTGGCCCGGTCGATCACGGAATTGGCACCAACATCTACGTAATTCTCCAGGACCACCTTCCCGACCTGCGGTACTTTTTGGTAAAGCCCCTCGGCGTTAGGTGTAAAGCCAAAACCATCACTTCCTATAATAACGTTGGGATGAAGGACACAATGTTCACCAATTTCGGACTGGTGCATGATTCGTACACCTGGATAAACAATGGTGCCGGCACCAATCTGAACCTGCGCACCAATGTAGACCTGGTCGAAGATCACCACGTCAGGGCCAATATCTGCTCCTCTTTCGATGGTAGAAAAACGGCCCACCGCCACGGAATCAGCCAGCCGGGCTGTGGGGTCGATCGCAGCAAGCGGAGAAATACCCTGAGGACGAGCCTGGACGGCCTGGTCGTAGAATGCCAATAGGCGGGAAAATGACTCGTACACTTTATCCACCCGCAACAGGGTAGCTAAAATGGGACCTTTGGCGAGAAAAAGGCGATCCACCACGACAACGGATGCTGTTGTGGTATAGATGTAGGGCTCGTACTTCGGATTGGCCAGAAAGGTAATGGTACCGGGTCCACCTTCCTCGATCTTACCGGGTCGATTCACCTTTACCTCAGGATTTCCTTCCAAATCTGCCCCGAGAATAGCTGCTAGTTCTTGTGCGGAAAATTGCATGAAGGCAAAGGTATAAAAAGTCAGTAGTCTGTACTAGCAATAATGTCGGGTATATTATCGGGTTTTTTGGGAAGCTCGAATCAAATAATTCTTATATTTGCGTAAAAAATTGAAAAGTGTAATAAAAATTGGTACCCGAGGAAGCAAGTTAGCTTTGTGGCAAGCCAGGTATTTAAAAGAAGCATTAGAGGAAATAGGGTTAAACGCAAGCATCAATATCATCAAAACACGTGGTGACGAAATTCAACACCTAAGTTTTGATAAGATTGAAGGCAAAGGCTTTTTCACTAAAGAGATAGAGGACGCGTTGTTGCGCAAGGAAGTCGATCTGGCCGTACATTCCATGAAAGACCTACCTACGACCTCACCTCCTGGATTGACCATAACGGCGGTATCCTATCGGGAAGACCCGGCCGACTGGCTGATTATCCGCAAAGACGACCTGCAAGCAGATAAGTTCCTGGGGCTGGCCACGGGTGCTGTTGTCGGCACTTCCTCCGCCAGGCGCAAAGCCCAGTTGTTGCACTTCCGTGCCGATTTGGAGATGCGCGACATCAGGGGCAATGTACCTACCCGGTTGGACAAACTGCGACAGGGTGGGTTTGCGGCCATCATGCTGGCAGGCGCGGGGATAAGCCGACTGGGTATTGACCTGGATGAATTTTCCGTCATCAAATTTGATCCCCGGGAATTTGTTCCTGCTCCGGCGCAAGGGGTTTTGGCGTTCCAGGTGCGCGAAGAAGATAAAGAACTAAGGCGCAAGCTGTTGCGTTTACATCATAAAGGGGTAGCAGACTGCACCAATGTAGAACGCAAGGTGCTACAACTGATGGAAGGTGGCTGCCAGATGCCGATTGGCGTATATTGTGAAAAAGACCCCATTGGTAATTACCACGTGTGGGTGGCATTGGCAGCACATGCTTCTGCTCCTTTGAAAATGGTCACTTTATCTTCCAGTACCCGTTATGAACTGGCAGAACAAACCGTTGCTGCGCTGAAAACAGTGTAGCCTATTTTTATAGAAAATTTTTAAAGTTATCAGTTAGTTATGCAAGACAAAATGGTTCGAATCGGTGTATTTTACGACGGTAATTATTTCCTCCACGTAAGCAATTACTACAATTATGATCACCCACGGCAAAGACGCTTGAGTATTACGGGGCTTCATAATTTTATCAAGCAAGAAGTAGCTTCGGTCGAAGGTGCAAACCCCAGCATGTGCCAGATTGTGGACGCCCATTATTTCCGGGGTCGCCTGAGCGCCCAGGAAGCCCACCAGCGGGGTGCTGTATTGTATTGGGATCGGGTATTCGACGACATCCTGATGTCGGCAGGGGTAACGACGCACTACCTGCCACTCAAGAGCAACAATGGCCGCCGCGAAGAAAAAGGAATTGACGTGTGGTTGGCACTCGAAGCCTACGAAAATGCGGTCTATAAGGATTTCGACGTGGTCGTACTCATCGCCAGCGACGGCGATTTCCTGCCGCTCGTGCGCAAGCTCAATACCCTGGGTACCCGGGTGATGATCCTGTCGTGGGATTTTGAATTCACCAACGACATGGGTAAAAAAATGGTGACCCGCACCTCCCAGGATCTCCTGGAAGAAGCCTCCTACCCGATACCGATGCACGAGATCATCGATAATCGCCTGCGGCGCAACGACCCGGTCATCAGCAACATTTTTGTGCCGGGAGAAGGTAAACGGAAAATCCATCCGAGTTTCAACGGGGATGTGGAAAACACCAAGACCGAAACCTCGAAGGAAGAATACCAGGGAGACGTTGGGGAGATTCACCACAGTGAAATCTTAAGCCTGAAAAATGGTTACGGCTTCATCAAGTTTCCACCCAACAACCTGTTTTTTCACTACACCAGCGTCAAAGACCTCGATTTCAATGATTTGCTTGTCGGCGACAAGGTCGAATTCACCCTTGACCAAAACGAAGATCAACAATTCATTGCCACCAATGTGCAACTCTTAGAAGCTGATGTGATCGAAAGCGATGCCCTGGCAGCAGCAGAAAAAGGCGCGGTAGTGGCCGACCGGGGTGTCGACGAAGACGAATAAAGAAGCCTTGCCAAAGGTATTTATTTCCAGACTTTTGCAGGCCGACAGCCCTTTCCAGGCGCTCGTCGCAAGCGCCGAGTGGGAGGTTAAAGCTCAGTCGCTGTTGGTTTTTGAACCGGTAGCGTTTGCCCATCTGCCTCCCACCGACTGGCTGTTTTTTTACAGCCGCCGGGGAGTTCAGTTTTTTGCTGCGCAAATAGGTGCACCACTGCCGCCACTGCGATTAGCCGCCATGGGTACTGGAACCGCACAAGCGCTCGAACAGCAAGGCTGGCAGCCGGCCTTCATTGGAGCTGGTTCACCGGCAGCGGTGGCCCGCGCCTTTGCCGGGCAGGCCACCGGGCAACGGGTTGTTTTCGTGCAGGCTCAAAATAGCCGCCAATCGGTACAACAGCACCTGGGCTCCCTGATTCAATCCCAAAACCTGGTGGTGTATCAAAACCGGCCCCTGACCACGGTACACCTCCAGCCAGCAGACTACCTGATTTTCACGAGTCCGCTCAACTTTGAAACCTACTGCCAGCTTAATCCGTACAAACCGGAACAGCGATTCATCGCCATTGGTGCAACCACCGCGCTAGCTTTCCGGGCCGCTGGCATCAAACAGTACCAGGTGGCAACGGCTCCAACGGAGGAAGCACTACTGGCTTGTTTATTGGCCTGGCACCAGGAAAAAACCACCTAGCTGGCGGGGGCCGGGCCGCTGTAAGCGATCTGCTGAACACAAACCTTGCTTATGAAATGGTATCTTATTAGTTTATTCTTTTTTCTTGGGGTACTGAGTAGTTGTTCTGCTGGCAGCCAGGACGAACAGGGAGAAGATGATTTTCTCGCCTTTTTCCAGCGCTTTCACGAAGATAGCTCGTACCAATTGGCCCATATCCTGTTTCCACTCCAGGGGCAATCTTCCCAACCGGAAGATCAGACCCCCGATTTTCGCTGGCAAAAAGAAGACTGGCAAATCCACCAGCTTTTCGACGAAGACCAGAGCGGGTTCCATTCCGAATTTACGCGGATCGGCGACAACCTCATCATCGAAAGTATTATTCACCGACAAGGGAACTACGGTATGGAGCGGCGATTTTCGAAATTAGATGGCCAGGAGTGGTACCTCATCTACTATGCCGATCTGCACCCCATTGCCCGGCAATAAGATAGCCACCCTGCTCACCCGGCGTTGACGCCGAACCTCCAGCTGCACCAACTGCCCAGCTTCTTAGCAGCTTATCGCTTTATTTTTAGCCGATTAAATCTGGTTTTTTTTAAAATTTTAATTAATTTCAATATTCCATCTGATAGAAAGCGCTTGTCCCTACATACTCTTCAATCCACCTCCAATGAAGCACGCTGCAACAACCTGTCTCTTGCTAACCATTTTACTCCTGGGAAGTTGCCGGAAAGCAGCGCCCGTACAGGAAGCCGATGTTGTTCCAACCTATACCATCGAGCAGTTCATGAGCAATGAAACGGTGATCGGTAGTAGTTTTTCGCCTGCTGGCGACTTTCTACTGGTGACCAGCGACCGATCGGGCATTCGCAATGCCTACCGCCTTCCCGTTGCGGGTGGTGAACCAGAAGCCCTCACCCAGTCCGATAGTTCATCGGTTTACGGGCTCAGCTACTTCCCCAACGACGAGCGCATCCTTCTCCAAATGGACGACAACGGCAACGAGGTTTGGCAGCTGTACGTGCGTCATCCCGACGGCCACATCCAGGCCCTTACCGAGGCGCCAGGCGCCCGCGCCCAACTGTACGGATGGGCCCACGACAACCAAAGTTTTTTTATCGGCTGGAGCAAACGAGACCCCCGGTACATGGACATCTACCAGGTGCCGGTGGCGACCCTGGAGCCGGTGCTGCTTCACGAAATGGCCGCCAATGACAACTTCGGAGGGATATCGCCGAACGAGCGCTACCTGGCCATTGTGCGGCCGGTAAACACCAACGATGCCGACCTCATCCTGTACGACCTGCAAGATCGGCGGGAAACCAAAATCAACGACACCCAAGCTAAATACAGCTTTGAAGACTATAGCCCCGACAACCGTTATCTTTACTACACTTCTGACCGGGTAGGAGAATTCAGCGCACTGTACCGCTACGAAATTGCGACCGGCAAGCAAGAATCCGTCGAATCTACCGACTGGGACATCAGCTACGCCTATTTTTCTCATGGTGGAAAATACCGGGTTACGGGTATCAACGCGGATGGCAAGACCATCATCCACGTCATTGACATGGAGACCCAACAACCGCTTGACCTAGCGGGCCTGGGCAGCGGTGACATTTCCCAGGTAACCATCAACCAGGCCGAAAACCGCATGGCTTTCTACGCCGGTAGTTCGGCCTCGCCAAGTGACCTCTTCGTCGTCGATCTGCCCGGTGGTAAAGCTCGTCAACTGACCCACACCCTCAATCCGGCCATTGATCCGGCACAGTTGGTGCAGGCCGAAGTGGTTCGTTTCCCTTCTTTTGACGGCTTGAAAATACCCGCTATTTACTACCTGCCTCACCAGGCGAGCCCCGGGAAGAAGGTAGCTGCGCTCGTGTGGGTACACGGGGGGCCGGGTGGACAATCCCGTCAAAGTTACAACGCCCAACTTCAATTCCTGGTCAACCACGGTTACGCCGTCCTGGCGGTCAACAACCGGGGCAGCAGCGGCTACGGCAAGACCTTTTACCAAATGGACGATCAGCGCCACGGCGAAGAAGACCTCAAAGACTGCATTGCCGGAAAGGCCTGGCTCGCCCAACATCCTAACATCGACCCGACCCAGATCGGCATCCTGGGTGGCAGCTACGGCGGCTACATGGTCATGCGGGCCATGACGCATACCCCCGAGGAATTTGCAGTAGGGGTCAACCTCTTTGGGGTCACCAACTGGATTCGCACCCTGCGCTCCATCCCCCCCTGGTGGGAAAGTTTTAAAGATGCGCTGTACCAGGAAATGGGCGACCCCAACACGGCCGATTCGGTTCGCCTACACGACATTAGTCCCTTGTTTCACCCCGAGCAGGTACAACATCCGATCATGGTCCTACAGGGTGCCCAGGATCCGCGGGTGCTCCAGGTCGAGAGTGATGAGATCGTTGCTGCGGTGAAGGCTAACCAGGTGCCCGTGGAATACGTTCTGTTTGCTGATGAAGGGCATGGTTTTGTAAAAAAAGAGAACCAGCAGGAAGCCTACAGCAGGATCTTGTCTTTTCTGGATACTTACCTCAAGAAAAAGCCCCCCTTAGCCGACTAATTGAGGAGGAAATAAAATAGTTTTCAAAATTTTTAGAATTACCACCCTTTTTGGAACAATATTTGGTAATCACCGTAATAAGAGCATAAGGGACATCGATTGACGGCCAAAGGCTTTATCTAATCGCAAGACATACCAGGAGAAGACAACTGATAAAGCTTAACAAACATAATCACATGAAAAAGTTAGATCAAGAGGTCAGCTGTCCAAATTGCGGATGGCACCCTGATGGCGAAGCACACTGGCAATGCTTGTGTGGTCATACCTGGAATGTATTCAGCACAGGAGGGCGCTGCCCCGCCTGTTGCCGACAATGGGAAAAAACCCAGTGTGCGCCGAAAGCTGGCGGCTGTAGCACCTGGTCTCCTTACCTGGAGTGGTACGGTGATCTTAGCCAATGGTTGACAACAGAATTGGGGCATGTCTCCACTGATAAAGAAGAAGAACGGCGGGGAAGCCGTGGCCATTAGGTAAGTAAACGAATCGTTTGCCTACTGAATGGTTTTTCCAGGCAGTTGGTGGCAACCAGTTGCCTTTTTAATTGACCAGACCAATCAATACGGCGTAGTCGTCGAAGTAGGCATCGGTTGTTTTCATCTCCAACAGGTTGAGCAGTTCCTCCCCATAGTGGTCTTCCAGTTCCCGTTGCGTTTGTTCGCAGCGAATTTCTATCTGGCCTTTGCCCAATTGGGTGATGCGCCATTGGTAGGTATTGAGCAAGCGTTCCAGCAAGCGCTGGTATACTTCCTGGTGATCCACTTCGTCCTGCACGGTTTGCACATCTTTGAAGGCTTGGGTATTGCGTACCAGCAGGCGCCCCCGGTCGATGATAAAATAAGCCGTGTGGGCCCACTGGTCGGCGGGGTCCAGCAAGTGGGCGTAGAGTGCTAATTGGATATCTTCCTCGCTACTCAACATATTGGTATAGCGGCCTATTCCACGCCATTTCAGATCTACAATGGCGCGTTCAGCCCCCCGTTGCAGCACCAGATCGGCGCGGCCGCTAATGGCGAGGGCACCAATTTCGCCCCGGAGTTCCTGCTCCGTGGCCAGCACCGTCCATTCATTTTGTTTAAGCAGGCTGATCAGGCTCCAGGCGGCGTACTTCATGTGCTTGGTAAAGGCTATCCGGTCGGGTTCGCGGCCATACATGAGCAGGGTGGCCCCTTCCTTTTGCAAGAGCTGGGGGATCTCTGCGGTCACCCATTCGTCCAATTGAGCTTTTTTCCAGGCCGTAAATTGTTGCGCCAATAATTTTTCCAGGAGGCGGTGAGCCAAATTCCCCAGCAAACGCATATCCTGTACCACGCTGAGAATGCTCGACTGCCGCAGTTTGAGGTGGTGCCGAAACACCCATTGGTAAGGGTAATAGAGTAAGCTTTCCAGGCTGGTAGGCGTCTCTTCTGCTCTGGCCAGCAGGCTGCGTTCCACCGTTAGGAAGGGAACCGGAGCCTTCAGCAACCGGGGCGTTTCCTGCTGCATTTGTGGCAGTACCAGGATTGATTTGCGCCAGCCCTCCCCTACTTCCTGCCGGTCGATGTGCAGGGTGATGGCCGTGAGGTCCTCCCCAAATGCGGCCATCAGGTCGCCCAACAGGGGATGTAGCTGCACGGGCTGGCCATCACAGTTGGCAGGCTGGCAGAGAACAAGCCTTTCCTGGGTCCATTGAACGGGTCGTTTGCGCTGTGCTACCAGGCGTTGGTTCTGGTCGTCCGGGCTTTCGGGTACAATACCCAGGGTCTTTAATTCCTGCAATTCCTGTGGGTACCAACGCGCAAAAAAGTAATCCGGCTCCCGCTCGAAGAAATCCCACCAGATCAGTTCCGGCACTGGCCCAACCACCGCACCGGGATGCGCCACCACGGGTAGGCGGTCGGCCTGGGGTTCGCGGTAGTGCAGGGGCGCGGGTTCGTAAATGGTTCGGACAATGCGTTCCAGTTCGAGGTAGCCGAGGCGTTCCTCGGGTAAGGCATCCAACAGTTCCACAATCTTCCGGGCCTGAGCGGCCAGCACCAGCAACGTCGGCACATCGTCTTCCCTGGCTGCTTCGGCGGCCCACTGCTGGAGGTGGGCATAGATCTGTTTGACCTGGCTTTTCTCGATCTGCTCGTAGCGGCTATCAACCCGCTTCCGATTGAACCAAAAGTTGAATTCCTGGCGTACCTGTTCGGTCGTCTGCTTGTTTTTTTTCTGCAGGCGCAGGGGTAGCTCCTGGTCAAAATAATCGCGGATCATACCGTACCAACGGTCAGAAAACAACCCGGGCGTATCCGCCAGAAAAGCGGCGATACGTTGGGCCAGGCCGGGTTCGAGCGGTTTCACCGAGAGGGAGACGAACTCCATGATCTTATAGGGGTCGATGGGTTCCCAGAGGAAAACGGGAGCCAGTTTGAGGACCTGCAGGCTGGGGCGGGCCAGCGATGCACTCGGCACCCCCATACTGGGCAGCCCCTCCATAATCAGCGCATTGTCGAGGGTGCGGTTGGCTTGTGGCAGGAGCACACTGGGGCGAAACCGGTTATTGGCCCGGAGCAACTGCGCCAGGTAGGCCGCCAGGTGGGTCTCGCGGAATGCGGCCAGCAACAACAGGCTGCCATCTCCCCGCAAAGGGGCCAATGCCGGGCGCTCGCCGCGCAGAAAAGCCTGCCAGTGGGCCAGATCGGTGCCGGCTTTTCCCGTCGCCGGAGCCGGAGGAGAAACAACAGACACGCCCACCGCTTCCAATGCCTGAAGCAGGCGTTGCCAAAAAGGAGGAAACAAGGAACGTTCGTCACACAGGTGCAGCGCCTTTAAAAAAGCAGGAATACGCTGCACCTGGGCCAGCACGGCCACCAGGCGGTCTGCCTCACCCGGATAAAGGCCAAGGGCGGGTTCGATCGCTGCCCAGTAGGTTTCGATGGTAGCCAGAACCCGCAGGCGTTCGGTGTGCACACGCGCCAGGGCAAAGTCCCAACCAGCCAGCAACAACTCATCGCGGCGCGCCAGCAAAGCAGCGGCCGTGCCCAGGTCGTCGGCAGCAAAAGAAGCCGCAAAAAATGGTTCGGGATGGTCTTGTAAATAATATTTCAATGCCTGTCGGTACTGCTCGATCCGCAGGTGTTCCACATCGGTTTCGGGAATCCGCAACCCCAGTTGGTTTTCCAGCCACAACAACAACTGCCGGGGTCCCAGGTACACACAACCGCTGAGGGGTTCGGTGGATGCTGGCAGAGCACCTTCGTGTAAGGACAAACCAAAGAAAAGGAGCATACAAGGCAGTTTTATAAGAAAAAATCACAGGAGAAAAGGGGAACCTGCGCTTACTTATTGGACAAAAAAAGGAGCAATTCCCTCCTCGTCCAAGTCACTAAGGTACCTCGCAAAAACGACATCTCCGGCCAAAAACCGGTTACTTTTTACCGGATCAGCCGACGCTGCTAATCCAGCATGCGCCAATTTACCCCGAAACGCAACGCTGCAGCTGGCCAAGGATAGAAAGCCGTCAGGAACAGGCGATTGGTAGGATTCCAGAGCGTGGTCAGGTTCTCGCCTTTGACGAAAGCCCGAAAGCGCGCTACCCGGAAACTAAAATACGCGTCGAGGCTGGGAAACCAATCCACCTGCTGCCGATCCTGAAGTTGGAATTGCGCCACCAAAGGATTGTAATAATCGGGCTTATAGGAGGTGGTGTAACGCAAATCAGCGCCGAGCTGGACGTTCAGCACTTTGAACCACCGGCCGGTGTAGACCAGGCTGTGTTTGCCAAAAAAAACGGGCAGGCGCAGCAGCGTTTCGTCGGTTTGTTGCCAGACGATCCGGTTGAGCACCTGGAAGGCGCCCAGGTGAAAATCTTTCGCTATGCTCAACTGCAGGATGCTCAGGGCCTGGCCCGCCTGGCGCGGTGCCGACGTACTGTCGAAGTAAATATAGTTGTTGATGAGGTGGTACTGCCCCCCCAGTTGGACCCCCGTATTCGGGAGGGTATAAGTAACGCCCAGTTTGTTTTCCAAGGTTTTCTGAAAATCCGTTTGGTACAATTCCTGCTGCGTGAGGAAAAACCGGCCCTGCAATAAGGTCGGGGTATACAATTGATTACGAACGAAGAGTACTATTTGCCCAGCCTTGCGCAAGTCTATATCAATGCGTCCTTTGAGCTGAAAATCGCCCGCCTGGTCCCACAACGCCAACAGGCCTTCGGCCGAAAGGCGCCACCGTTCGCCGGGGCGGAGGCCAATTTTTCCCGTCAGCAACAAGTTGGCAACGGTGGTATCCTGCGGTTCCAGGGTTACCTTGTTGTAGCGATGGGTGAGCCCTACCTCCAGCAGATCGCGCTGGCGGCGGCCAGCCTGCCGATTGCCAGCCGCCAGCTTGTAGGTGCTCAGGCGAATGCTGTTTTCAAGGCCGCGTTGGTCCACCAGGTAGCGTGCGCCACGGGCATCGACCAACAATTCTGAAAAGCGCTGATAAAAGGTGGTATCCGAAATCGTTAGGGGGTCCGAAAAGCGGTAGGTCGCCTGGTTGTAATTTATTTGGTGGGACAGGGTATAGGCCCGCCCGACCCGGCCCGTAGAATCGGTCTGCCCCCCAAACCGGTAGTACTGCGTATACATGAGCTCGCGCAGGGCATGGCGGCTGCTGCCGTCGCTCAGGAGGACCTCGGCGGTTGCCGGGGAGCTGAATTCTCCGCCTACTTCAGGTAGTTTGATGATCCCCGCATTGTCTTCGGTATTGGTGGTGTTGGCGGCGTAGCTGAGAAAACCATCGTATTGCCCACCTTTACTGTGCAGCCACATCCCCGTAGCCAGGGCCCGGGTTTGGTTGCGCTGGTTGGGGTACTGGTTTTCCTGTCCTTCCTGGGTAATGGCCTGGTAGTCGACCACGAAGTTGATGCCATTGGCAAAATTGCGGCTAAAATCTGCCCGAATAATATTGTCGCGCTGCTGCGAACCCTGGGTAAAATATAGGTTGGTATACGGCCGTTGCAGCCGGTAATACGGCATGGTCTTGCCCGTGGTGTAGTATAAGTCGTACTGGTGCCAACCCAGGTCAAATCCGCCGCGGTCGCGGCCAGTATAAACCAGTGGTTGGTGTGCCGAACCCACCACCCCCAGGTTGGCGTAGTCATCATCCTGCTTCCGGGTGGGATCGTACTGATGAAAATTGGTGAGCAGCGAATCGACGTAGGCGACCTCCTCATTCGGATTATCGACCTGAAAAACGAAGACTCCAAACGTATCCGCCACGCTTTCCCGTTGTGCGCCTCCCCTACTGGATGAGCCGCTGCGATTGCCCGTGTTGCCTATATTCCCTCCGGGCAGCGTGGTTCCCGGCCGTTGGGCGGGAAGGGCCACTGCCAGTGCCAACAGCCCGATCAGCACCCCACCCACCTTAAGCAAGGCCAGCATGGCAGAAGTACGAAAGATGAATACCGGTTGCGTCATGAAGCTGTCGTCAGTGTACGAATGGTTGCCATTAACTGCTGTTACTAACGTGTAAAACAGGCTGTTTGGCTACCCGATTTTGAAATTAACCTATTGGATGACAATCTTAGTAGTTACTCGTCCACTGGCACCACGCACCTCCAGGAGGTACAATCCGGCAGGCAGGCGGGGTAAGCTCAGTTCAGTAGCCGGCTGGTCCAGTAGGCGGGGTGCGAAAGTGTGCACCAGGCGGCCGTTCAGGTCGCGCAGGTAAATGCTGACTTCATCGCTCCCGACAGCCTGGGGCCACTGAATGTGCAGCACCTCCCGTGCCGGTTGGGGATAAACCTGGAGGGTCGCCGCCGCCGGAGCAGGTTCACCCGTACCATTGACCAGGCCACAGGGCAAGCTACTGGCCGCCCGCTCGCTACAAGTATCACCAGGCCCGGCCAGAACAAACAAACCGCTTTGCATATCGGAGACCAGCACATTGCCGGAAGGCAGAAAAGGATACACCCCCCAGGCCCCACGGTAATTGTTGTCAAACGCACCGGAATAGGTATCGTAATAATAGGCCAACTGGGGGTTGGCCGGATCGGCAATATCGTAAATCTGCAGGCCGTCGTAGTAATAGGACACGTAGAAGTAATTGCAGGCGACAATTTGGTTGTGGGGTATCGTTTGCGCCATCACTGGGCCGGGGGTCGACAGGGTTCCTACGACCATCATATCTTCCGGGTCGCTGATATCCAGTACCTTCATGGGGTAGCCGTGGGTTTCGTCTGCGAGGTAGTAATGCTGGCCGTCGTTGGCTGGCCAGCCCGAGTGGTTGTAACCGGCGAAGACATAATCCCGCAGGATACCCAGGGTCTGGGGGTTGAGCGGATCGGTAAAATCCACCATCGCCAGGCCGTTGCCACAATTCAAAAAAGCCTGTCCGTTATCCACGTAGGCATCGTGCACGGCGTTGGTGGTCAGGCCTCCAAAAGAACCGTAATCGGCCAGGTAGACGGGATCCACGGGATTGGAAATATCGAATAACCGCATGGGATAGCGGACGCCGTCACCGCCTAAAGCATACAGGCAGTACAAGCGGGCCTGGGCCGTATCGATAAAAATATTGTGTGCCCGGCGGAGGCGCTCACCGCTGTCGTAAACCACCGACACCGAATCGGGCAGAAAGCTGACGTCAATAATTTGCAGGGTACTCTGGCCTTCATCGGCTACGGCGTAGAGGTAGCAACCGTAATTGTGATAATCGCGGTGGATAATCTGCCCACCCATGGCGGCCCCCGGCACAAAAGCAGCTTCCACGGGCAGCGTCGGATCGGTCACGTCGACAAAATGGGTCCCTGCCGTAGAACCGATCACGGCATATTCCCGACCGCCCACAGCGAGCCCCCAAATTTCATTGTAGGTATTGTTGTAGGAATTGGACCCCACCAGACCGGGTTTGTTCCAGGTACCCAACAGGGTGGCTTCTACTGGTTCGGTCTGGCCAGTGAGGCAGCCTGCGTGGAAGAGGAGCAGAAAGGAGAAGAGCGAGAGGAAGAGTGATTTTGTCATGGTGGTAAACGTGTAAAAGTGTAAACGTGTAAAAGGGCGGGCTTTTACCCAAAGCCAATGAGTTCCCGGGCATTTTCCAGGGCAGAATCACTGGGCGGACTCTTGCTGAGCATGGTGGCGATAGCGCGCACCCGCTCCTCGGTCAGCAATACGCGGACCTTGGTGGTGGTTCGGTTGTCTTCTTCTTTTTTATACACAAAGAGGTGCTCATCTGCCCGGGCGGCCACCTGGGGGGAGTGCGTAATGACGACCACCTGGTGGTGGCTGCTGAGTTGGCGCAGGATACGTCCCATTTTGAGGGCGACGTCACCGGAAACACCGCTGTCTATTTCGTCGAAGATAAGGGTAGGCAGCGCCATGGCGCTGGCCACCAATGATTTGGTCACCAGGGTCAGGCGGGAAAGCTCGCCGCCGGAGGCGACCTGTTTGATGGGCTTGGGAGCGCTGCCTTTGTTGGCGGTAAAGAGAAACTGGACTTCGTCGATCCCGACGATCGACAATTCCGGCAAGGGCTGAAAGTCAACCAGCAGCTGCGCGGCTGGCATGGCCAGATCTGCCAGGGTAGTAGCTACCTGGCTGGCAAAATCGGGCGCTACCTGGCGGCGGCGTTGGCTGAGCGCTTCGGCCTGGGTGCGCAACTGCCGTTCGGCGGTCTTCACGGCTGCGGAGAGGGTGGCGATCTCTTCGTCTATGTTTTCGATCCCGGCCAGCTGCTCGGTCAGGTCGGCCTGGATGGCCAGCAATTCGGCAATTTCGGTTACCTGGTGTTTCTTTTGCAGGCGGTAGATGAGGTCGAGCCGGGTTTGCAAATCCAGGATGCGCGCCGGATCGTATTCGGTTGCATCGGCGTGGCGCTCGAGGTCGGCGCCAATATCCGTCAGTTCCTCGGTCACGAGGAACAGGCGTTGCTGGAGGGCATTCACCTGGGCGTCTACCCTGGCGGATCCTTGCAAGGACTGGGTCAGCGCCTGTAGCTGGCTCAGAATGGATTGCTCATTTTCACACAGCCCCTGGAAAGCTTCGGCCGCCGACCGCTTGGTGTCTTCCGCGTGGGAAAGGCTGGAAAACTCGGCTTCGAGCGTGGCCTGCTCGTTGGGCAGCAAGGCGGCGGCACGCAGTTCTTCGAGTTGAAACTGGATAAATTCCAATTCGCGGCTGGCGCTGGAATTTTGTTCTTCCAGTCGGTGCAGGCGTTGTTTTTTGCGGTGGTAGTCGCGGAAGCCCACCTGGTAGGTGCGCAACAGTTCTCCGTTATTGGCCAGGGCATCCAGCAGGCGCAATTGAAAGCTCATCTGGTGAATATCGAGGGTATCAAATTGCTGGTGCAGATCGATGAGCACGGCGCTCAATTGCTGCAGCACCTTGATGCTGGCGGGGGTATCATTGACAAAAGCCCGGGATTTGCCGCTGGGCGTAATCTCCCGCCGGATGATGAGCTCGTCTTCGTAATCCAGGTCATTGTCCGCAAAAAAAGCCTCCAGGTCATAGCTTGCTACCTGGAAGCGACCTTCAATCACACACTTTTCCCTGGGGTCATAGAGGGATTTGGTATCCGCCCGTTCCCCCATAATGAGGCCCAGTGCGCCGAGAATAATAGATTTCCCCGCGCCCGTTTCTCCGGTGATGATCGTCAGCCCCTTGGGAAAACGAATATCCAGCGTCTCGATGAGCGCATAATTCTTGATGTGAATGCTTTGGATCATCTGCTCAAACTGACTTTCTTAGAATTAGCAACAAAAGTACAGTTTTTAAGACATTTTTGGCGTTTTTTCGGCGTTCTTAAATTATTTGTTGGCGAATCCGATGATTTGTCTTTTCTTACCGTTTGATTTGTTGTAAAAGAACCCCAATTTTCTAATTTCCCCATCACAATAGCAACCAATATGAAAACCACGCCCCGATTTGTTCCCGTTATTCCCAGTTTGTTGCTGGTATTTTTTATGCTGAGTTGTTCGCCCGAAGGGCACGTCAAAGGCTGGCAACCCCTGGATTTGCTGCCCTACGGCGTACCGGTTTCGGTATTGGCGCCGCCGGAAGCGGCTGTCAAAATTGGCCGTTTGAATTCTGCCTTGCTCAAAGACCTGACCATCGAAGGTGGCGCCGACTACAATATCCAGCTGTTTTACAGCCCGGCCGTTACCAATGATATTGCCCGGTTAAAGAATGACCTCTTGCAGAATGTCCGCGCCAATCGCTATTTTCGGAAAATTGTCTCGGAAGAAGTGGCCGGATTTATTTACCAATCCATGATTGACAGCACCGCCAGCTACGGCTTCCGGTTTGTAAAATTGCAGGGCGACCTGGAACTCAATTTCCAAACCGGCATGAGCCATTTGTTCTCACTCGAAGATGCACAATTGATGTACGAAGCGGTAAAGTAAGGCACGAATAAAGATATATTCCTTACCTTGGACGGGTTGACCACCCCCCTAATTAAGCAGCTCTTATGAAAGCTATTATCCCCGTTGCCGGAGCAGGAAAGCGCTTACGTCCGCTGACTTACACCCAGCCCAAGCCACTGATTCCCGTGGCGGGTAAGCCTATTATTTCTTTTATCATTGACCAGCTGCTCAAAGCAGAGGTAACAGAATTCGTTTTCATCCTGGGCTACCTGGGCGAAAAAATAGAAATTTACCTGCAGGAGAACTACCCCCAGCTCGATGCCGTTTTTGTGCACCAAACCGACCGCCTGGGCTCCGGCCACGCCTTGTGGACCGCCCGGGAAGCCATTGCTGATGCCGATGAAATCGTCATCTTTTTTGGCGACGTAATCATTGATGCCAACGTCACGGAAATCGTCAACAACCCCAACTCTTGTCTGGCCATCAAGAAAGTGGCCGACCCGCGCCAGTTTGGGGTAGTGGAACTCAACAGCGAAGGCAAAGTGCACCGCTTGATCGAAAAGCCGCGCATTCCCAAGTCCGACCTGGCTATGGTCGGGGTGTATAAGATCAAAGAAGTCGACCTCCTGCTGGATGCGCTATCGTTCAACATCACCCGCGAAATCAAGACCAACGGGGAATACCCGCTCACCGATGCCCTCATGCGCATGGTGGAAAGAGACGTGCTCTTTGACATCTATCCGGTAGACAACTGGTTCGACTGCGGACAACGGGAGGTGCTCCTGGAGACCAATGCCACCTTTCTGGACCGGGATGGGTTTGCCTCCCAGGACATTGATGATTTGGAAAATTCCATCATCATCCACCCCGTGAGCATTGGGCAGGACTGCAAGATCATCAACAGCATCATTGGACCCCACGTCACGGTGGGCGCCAACGTGACCATCGACAACGCCATCATCAAAGACTCTATCATCGGCAACTACTCCAGCATCAAAGAAGTGATGCTGCAGCGCTCGGTAGTTGGCAACGACACCTCCATTACGGGCCTGCGCCAGAGCCTCAATATCGGCGACAATACCGAGATCGACTTCAGCAACGGTTAATGACCCGCCCCACGCTTACCACCGGATAGCGCCCATGCCCGCTTGCCACAATTGCTGGTTCAAGGCGGGTACTTCTACGTCCAACAGGGTTCGTGCTACTGCCCGGTGCTGTGCCCAGGTCGCATTGAGTTCGGCCAGGCGATCAATGACGGGTTGGATCACGCGCGGAATATCGCTTTCGGTCTGGTTGATCAGAAACAGGTAATCAGCCGTAAAACCATTGCGGTAATTTTCCACATCATCGTAGGCTTTCGACTTGCGCTGCACCAGGAGCGCATCCCAATCTCCCAGTTTTTTCAGCAGGGCTTCGCCAGACTGGCGCAAATCCTTCCCAGCGGTCCGGGCTGCTGGCCGGGACAACAGGTCTTTCACCTGCCGGCGAATGGTATCCAGGGTATTGACCAATTGGTGCATCTCGTTCAACTGGGCGGTCGCGGCCGTCATAAATTTATCGTAAGCCTGGTAACCGGCGTCATCCGTCGGGTACAACGGGTTGGCAAGTACCTGGCCCACCACGCTGCTGGTTTTACTCCCTTGGGTCAAGGTGAGGGTGTAAGCGCCGGGCGCTACTTTGTGTCCGCGGTAACTCCCTTCAATGTAAACCCCGGGCACACCCAGGCGGGTAGCGTGGCGCAGGTCCCAAACGATGCGGTTCAACCCCGGCTTAGCTGCCAGGGCCGGATCGGTTGACGGGCCGCCGTCCCATTCTTCCATCTCCGCTTTCACCGAAATGAAGCTGCGGATCAAGCGGCCCCGGGCATCCCGGATTTCGAGTACCAGTGCGCTGGAATCCTTGGTGGTGGGTAACTGGTAGTAAATGACCAGGCCATTGGCCGGGTTAACGCCCCGGAGCGGGTTGGTGCCGTCTACTTTGGCGGCGCTGCTGTTCAGCTCGCTGGAGCCATTGACCAGCAGGGCATCCTCGGGCAGGTAGACCTGGAAGGCAGCCGGTTCGGCCTGTTTTTGCCGCAGAAGTGGCAGGTCGTCCAAAATCCAGAAGCCGCGCCCGGCGGTAGCCACGATGATGTCGTCGTGGCGGATAGCCATATCCGTAACCGGTACTACGGGCAGATTCAGTTGAAAAGGCTGCCAGTTGGCCCCGTCGTCCAAAGACAGGTAGAGTCCGGTTTCGGTGCCCGCCAGGAGAAGCCCACGGCGTTGCCCGTCGGCCCGCACTACCCGCGTGTAAGCGCCCGCGGGGATTCCTTTGTTGATCTTGGCCCAGGTCTGGCCGTAGTCGTGGGTCACGTAAAGCCCTGGGGCATGGTCGTTGAACTTGTAACGCGTAGTGGCTATATAGACGGTAGCCGGGTCGAACGGCGATACCTCGATAGCGTTGACGAGGCATTCGGCCATGCCAGCGGGCGTCACATTCTGCCAGCTTTTGCCGCCATCTCTGGTCAGCTGTACCAGGCCGTCGTCGGTTCCCACCCAGATGACGCCCGCTTCCTGGGGCGACTCCAACAGGTAGCTGATGGTTCCGTAGTTTTCGGCACCTACAGCCTCGTTGGTGTAGGGCCCGCCACCTTTACCTTGCTTGTCTTTTTCGTTGCGCGTCAGGTCGGGCGAAATTTCTTCCCAGGTTTGCCCCATGTCCTGGGTGCGCAACACGTACTGGGCGCCGTGGTAGTAGGTGTTTTTTTGGTGGGCCGACCACACAATGGGTGCGTTCCAATTGAAGCGGTAGCGCATCTCGCTGGCATCCAGTGCCAGGTACTGGATGGGTGCCGCCATGATGTTGGTCGCGGCTTCGGCTTTGGTGTCCAGTACTTCGATGGTCCCCAGGTAGCTGCCGCCCAGCACGTAGCGCGGATCATCGGGGTCGAAAGCCAGGAAGGCGCTCTCGCCACCCGCCGAGTAGGTCCAGCTGCGGTGGTCGATGCCCCCGCTGTTCGGTTCCCGGCTGGCGAGTACCACCGAACTGTTGTCCTGTTGGCCACCGTAGACCCGGTACGGGAAGCGGTTGTCCACATTTACCCGGTAGATCTGGGCGGTAGGCATATTGCTTTGGGTCGACCAGGTCTGGCCCCAATTGAAGGTGATGCCGGCACCACCATCGTCGGCGAGGACCATATTCTTTGGGTTGTCCGGATTGATCCACAGATCGTGGTAGTCGCCGTGAGGTCCATCCATGACCTCCCAGGTCTTACCGCCGTCGATGGAGCGCAGCATTTCAGCGCTCATCACGTAGACCACATTTTCGTTCCGGGGATCCACAAACACCTCAATGTAGTACCAGGCGCGCTGGATGAGGCGGTGGTCGTCGCTGATCCTGGTCCAGTTTTTTCCGGCATCGCTGGAGACGAACAGTCCGCCGAGTTCCTGTTCAGAATCGCTTTCGATCAGGGCGTAAACTTTGTCGGGGTTGCTTTGGGCTACCGCCACAGCCATCTTGCCCAGGGCATCGGGCAGGCCTTCCTCGATTTTTTGCCAGGTCTTACCCGTATCGGTCGACTTGTACAACCCGCTCCCCGGGCCACCGCTGATGACCTTCCAGGGTTTGCGGCCGTGTTCCCACATGGCGGCGTACAGCACGGAAGGATTGCTTTTGTCCATATCCAACTCCACACAACCCGTATTTTGATCTACGAAAAGGACTTGTTGCCAGGTGGCACCCCCATCGGTACTTTTGTAGATGCCCCGCTCCTTGCTGGGGCCGTACAGGGCGCCCTGGGCGGCGACGAACACCGTATTGGGATCGTCGGGATGGATCACGATGCGGGAAATATGCTGGGTGCCCGCAAGCCCGATTTTCTGCCAGGTTTTGCCCGCATTGGTCGATTTGTAGACGCCGTCGCCGTAGGACGTCATCACGCCGCGCACGGCGTGTTCCCCCATCCCGCAGTAGACCACGTTGGGATGGCTCGCCGAAACGGCTACCGCCCCCACTGAGCCCGTGGCGAAGAAGCCGTCGGAAATATTGTACCAATACTGGCCGGCATCCTCCGTCTTCCAGAGTCCCCCACCGGTGGTGCCCATGTAATAGGTGAGCGGGTCACCCACCACGCCCGTTGCCGTGACGGAGCGCCCACCCCGAAAGGGGCCAATGCTGCGCCATTTCACGGCTTCGAAATAACTGTTGGGTGCCATGGTGGGCTGTGCCAGCACAGCCGTCAGCACGAGGCTGACCAGCAGGGTAAGGGAAAACTTGTTCATACTCGTGTTAATTTTACGAGGGTGAAGCTAGGGAATTTTTGGGAAAGCCAGTAGGAGGAAATTGGAGGGGGGTAAAAGGGTAAAAGTTTTCGAAGTGGGAGGTGGGAAGTGACTCGAAGTCGGAAGTTTGAAGTCAGGAGTAGCCGCGTTTAAAAGTTAGACAAGTGTAAACGGGAGGCAGAGCGAGGTCCGTCGTATCTCTTGCCGCGAGCCGCCTAATCAAAATTAGTCAGGGCTTCTTTCGTTAACGAAAGAAGCCCTGACTGGTAATAAAAAAAACCAAAGAAAATCAGCTTGGTTTTAGCCAAGCTTACAACTTCAACTTAAAGCTATAGTTGAGCATCTCCACGATGGGATGGCCCTGGTTGTCGTTGTTGCGCAGGTAGATGTCGATATCAATGGTCTCGTCCTCGTCCTTTTCGGAGCTGTCGAAAACCACGTGGAGCGTACCCGACTGGCCGGGCTTGAAGGTCTTACCTACCAGTTCGTCCTGGTTGGTGGTGGTACAATCGCAGGCTGAGATCAGATCAATCACGAGGTTGCCCGTGCCCTTGTTGGTGAAGGTATAGCTGAACGTGCGTTTCTCGCCTTTGGGTACCGTGCCGATACTTTTCGTGCGCTCGGTAAACTGCATGATGGGCAAGCCTTTCAGGTTCGTCTGGCCGTGCAGGGAAGACATGGTAGAAACTTTCACCGGATCCGGCTGGGTCGTGCGGGGTGCAGCCACCGCAGGACGTACTGGCGTGCTGGCCTTAACGGCTGGTGCGGCAGCAGGGGGGCTTACCGGACTGCTGGCTGCACCAATATCATTACCGCGATCCTTGTCATCCTGCTTCTTCAGGCGGGTTGTTTTGATCTTGATGCTGGTTGGTCCTTCGATGATCTTGAACTCCGTCCGCCGATTTTGCTGGTGGGCTTCTTCCTGCTCTGCTTCGGTAGCGAGGGTCTTGATGAAATCTTCGGTAAGGATATCACCTTCTTTGAGGAAAGCCAATTTTTCGGCCAATTTGGCGGTCACCGTCTTGGGCACCGTTTCGCCGTAACCCTGGGCTACGATACGATCCCGGCCAATACCCATACGCATCAACCAGCGGCGTGCAGATTCGGCCCGGCGCTGGCTCAGGTCTTTGTTGTAGTTGTCTTCCCCGCGGGCATCGGTATGCGAGCCCAGTTCAATTTTCATGTCGGGGTATTCGTTCATGAGTTCGAAGATCGTCTGGAGGTCGATTTCCGACTGCTTGGTGATGCGGTCATCGTCGAAGTCGTAGAGGATATTTTCCAGCTCGATGGGCTGCTCAATTTCTACCGTGATGAATTCCGGTTCCTTCGGCCGCGGCTTGAGGTACATGCGCTGCTCGATGGTCTTGCTGTCGGTAATGCCCACGGTGTTGAACGTCATGGTGTCCGGAAAATAATCCGGGTGGGTTGCAATGAGGGTGTAGGCGTGCTCAAAGGTGAGTCCGTAGTTGAATACGTTGCCGTTGTTCATGGTCAGCGACTGGGTGCCTTCGACACCGGCGGCCACACTGCCGTCAATCAGTTGCACGGTAGCGCCCATCAGCGGCTCGCGCTTGGTTTTGCCATCCTCCTGGATGTTTTCGCCAAAGGCCCCTACTACGAGGTCCACAAACTGGCGGGCAATAGCGAAGGAGTAGATGTCGTCACAGCAGGTTTTGCCCTGCACCGAGCGCCCTTCGGGCCGGTTGGAGGTAAAGAAACCCCGGTAGCCATCGTCGAAGAGGCGGAACGAAATTTCGTCGGCAGCCGTGTTGTAGGCCTTACCCATGTTGTTAGGCGCACTCCAGTTGGTACCGTTCCACACGGCGTAGAAGACGTCCTGACCACCCAGCGAGGGGTAGCCGTCGGAGCTGAAGTAGAGGGTGCCGTCGAACCAGAATGGCGTGTATTCGTCGCCGGGAGTATTGATGGAGGGGCCCAGGTTGACGGGGTCACCATAAACGCCTTCGCCCTGGTAAGTGGCGTAGTAGATATCCAGGCCGCCTTCGCCGCCTTCCATATTGCTGGTAAAGAAAAGCACTTCCTTGCCGTACAACTCCCCTACCGAGGGTTGGAGGGCGAGGTAATCGCCGTTGACACCAACCACTTCGTTGGCGCTTTTCCAGTCGTCGTCACCACCTTCGCTGAGGTAGATCTTGCTTTCCGAGGGCACGTTGCCCGTGAGTTTGATCCGGTTGAAGTACATGCGGCGGCCATCGGGCGACAGCGACACGTTGGCACTGTGGTAGCCCGGACGGTTGATCTCGGGGCCCAGGGGTACGGGGTCGCCGTAACCATCCTTTTCGCTGACGGCCGACATGTAGATACGGGCGTATTTTTCCGGGTCATTTTCATCGTCCATGATGATGATGTCCTTGCCAACCCAAGAGGCAAAATACAGGATGGTACCCGCCGGATTCAGGGCCGGGGTATACTGAGACACCGGGGTATTGATGGTCTTGCGATCCAGGGCTTCTACCGTTACGCCTTTGGCGTTGCCGGGCATCGACATGCCGAGTTCGGCGCCGTTAAGTTCTATCTGAGCCAGCTGCTTTTTCTGCGCATCGGTACCGATGGCGAGGTAAGTTTGAAACTCTTCAATAGCTTCGTCGTATTTGCCCTGCATCTTCAGGATGCGCGCAAAATCGTAGTGGGCTTCGGTGAAGACATTGTCCTTGTCGCGGCGCAGGAGTTGCTTGTACCAGCGTTCGGCGGTACGGTAGTCGCGCAATTGCATATTGATTTCTGCCAGCAGGGGTACCAGGGCGTCGTCCTTGCGGTCGTCGTAGGCTTCTTCGTACTGGGTAAGCGCATTGGCGTAGTCTTTGCTGGCCAGAGCCTCTTCTCCCAACTGTAACTTGGTTTCGTAGGAAGAAGTACTAATGGGCTGCGCCAGCACCAGGTAACTGGGCAGCAACAGACAGAAAATCAGGCTAAAAATATTTCTCATACCTCGAAAGGGTTGCTTTTTGATTAGTATAGTAACGTATTTCCGGGATTATTTAGGGTGTGGGAGGCGCCAAATTTAGAAGCGCGGACACAGGATCGCCGGTGGAATTTCTGGTTGCTTGTAGATCTTGATGATGTAGTAAGCCGAAATCTCGAAACCACCGACATTGTTGGTGATGGTAGAGGCCGAGCTGAGGTTGACATCGTAAGAGAGGGCTGCGCGAATATCCTTGTAGTCGGCACCGAAGAGCACCTGGCCGGCATCGCCGAAGCGGCCACCCAGTCCGAAGTTGAGGGTCAGGTCTTCGTTGACTTTACGGCCCGCCCAGGCTTGAAGCACGATCTCGTTGCCGCCACCTTCGGTGGTTTGGAAAAAGAAGGTGGGCGACATGCTCCACTTCTCGTCCAGCATACGGTCGTATTTACCGTGGGTGATGAAGGTCATTTTCCGGTCGGCATCCTGGCCACCGGTACCTACCCCTACCCCACCACCGCTGCCGAGCAAACCCGCACTGGGCGAATTGAGGTGCAAAGCAGAGAGGCCAAGTTCCAGGGCACTCGTTTTGTCGAGTTGGGTCCGGTACAGCAGACCGGCGCTGATGTCGTTGTAGTTGGTATTCTTGTCGGCGTTGCCCATGGCGTTGAACTCCGTTTCGTTTTCTCCGCCACCACCGAAGTTGGTTTCGATATTTTGCTGAGCCAGGGGGTTGTTGAACGTCGCTTTGCGGGTGGCCTGTCCGTACTGGGCACCCAGGGTAAGGATGCTCGTGGCTTTCTTGTCCAGCGCCAGGTGGTAAGATGCCGATAACCCACCGAGGGAGGTTTGCAGATCGAAAGGTCCGGCCTGGTCGCTGAGAAACATCAGCCCCACGCCTACCCAGTCCCGGTCGCGGAAACCACGGATGATCGGCGCATCGACGTAGAATGAAGGCGTCGTCATGCTCGCATCCAGGTTGAACCACTGACCCCGGTAAATACCTCCCAGGCGGGCCGTGCCGTTGAAGGCGCCCGTCAGCGCCGGATTGGTGCGCAGCGGTGACATATTAAATAAGGTGTAATGAACATCTTGAGCAGATAGGCCTTGCCAACAAAAAAGCAGTATTACAATGGGTAAAAGTCTGCTGAGCTTCATAGAAGAATTTTTCAAGATTAGCGTAATGTTGATTTCGTACAGCTAGCCAGCCCGTCGCGAAAAAGAAAAGCTATTATCTTCCTTCACTTGGTACTGACCTGACGAGTCATTTGGTTCTGCGAGAACCCATTGGGGCAGTTCGTCGTTTGACGAAAATAAAGGAATATATGTTATTCCTATCCCTTTACAAGTTCTCATGCCGAAAGATAAATCTTTTTCGCTAAAGCAATACTAAGATTTTGCCAAAACCCCGGCGGAAGGCGGATAAGTGACCGTTTAGTGCGCATGGCCGACAAAATGCGGGATGGTCAGTTTTCCTTAATCGCGGCTTTTACCCCCGCCAGAATAGCCGGAATATCCTGTTGTTCCATACAGCGGAAATGCCCGCGCGGGCACTGCTGGTAGCCAATTTTTGAACAAGGCCGACAGGACAGGCCTTTTACCTCGAAGCTGGTGTTGCGTGATTCGTGGCCCGGGAGGTAGGGGTACATCCCAAATGCCGGCACGGTATTTCCCCAAACGGAGAGAATGGGCTTGCGCAGGGCGGCGGCGATGTGCATCAGCCCGGTATCGTGGGTGATGACGCAGCTGCTGTGCCGCAACAGGTCTGCCGACTGGTGCAGGCGGGTACGTCCGCACAGGTTGTATACGTGGGCACCAGCCGCCGTGACGATCTGGTCGCCGGCGTCTTTTTCGTCGGGCCCACCCAGCAACACGACCGGTAAAGCAATGCCCCGGCAAATGGCCACCAGTTTGTCTGGCGGCAGCCGCTTGGTCGCGTGGGCCGCACCGATGACCAGCGCCACAAAGGGCCCCGATAGGCCGAAGTCAGCAGGCGCTACTACATCTGCCGGGGGAATGAAGTGATCCAGTCCGAGGCCGTCGTTGTGGATCCCGAGCGGAGCGGCGGCGGCCAGGTAGCGATCGACAATGTGTACCGCGGGCATCCGGTTGATCTTCCAGCGGGTGAGGAGGAATTTTTGCCAGTTGAGTTTATCAAAGTGGTAGCTGGGGATCCCGCGCAACCCCCAACGCACCTGCCAGGAACGGAGGTTGTGGTGCAGGTCAATAATCGCCGTGAATCCCTGCGCGCGCAAGTCGGGCAGTACCTCGTTCACCTTATCCCGGATGCGCCAGATGGTGTGCAGGTAGGGATTGGCCACCAACACCCCCGCAAACGACTGCTTGGTGAGCAGGTGTACCTCGGCCCCCAACTGCTGGTGCAACGCGCGGATGACGGGCGTCGTAAGGACGATATCACCAATGGACGAAAACCGGATGAGCAGAATTTTTTGGGGAGTGGGGGCCACCTGCGTTGTTTTTGTGTGGGGCAAAGGTAAGATTATTGGCTGGTTGGGGCAATGCGGTGAAGATTTACCAAAATTGGAAGTTTTTAGTAAATCACTCCTCCCGGTGCTGTTCAAACCAGGCCAGGGTGTGGGCAATTTTGGTGATGAGGTTGCTCGGGCGATTGGCGATGCCGTGGCCGGCGCCGGGAATTTCGACGAGTACGGTTTCGATCTTGCGGAGTTTGAGGGCGTGGTAGAGCTGTTTGGCTTCGCTGGGTGGCGTACGCAGGTCGTCCATACCCACCATGACCATGGTGGGGGTTTCGATATTGGCGACCAGCGAGAGGGGCGAAAAGCGCCAGTAGTCGGCCACATTTTCCCAGGGTTGGCCTTTGATGCGGTAGTTGGCGTAGCCGTAGTAGTTGTCGGCGACCAGGGTCTTGCTGATCCAGTTGACAACGGGCTTGGCCACGACGGCTGCCCGGAAGCGGTTGTTTTTGCCGATCATCCAGGCCGTCATGATGCCGCCGGCGCTGCCACCGGTGACGTAGAGTTGGGATTCGGCAACCAGCCCCTGGGCCAGGAGGTAGTCCACGCCATCCATCACGTCGTTGTAGTCTTCGCCGGGGTAGTTGTGGTAGAGGAGGTTGGCAAATTCTTCGCCGTAGCTGGTACTGCCGCGCGGGTTGGGGTAGAAGACCAGGTAACCGGCGGCGGCGTACAGTTGCATTTCTGCCGAGAAGCGGTTGCCGTAGTTGAGGATGGGGCCGCCGTGGTTTTCTACCAGGAGGGGGTACTTAACCGTTGGGTCGAAGCTGGGTGGTTTGACGATCCAGCCCTGGATGGTGCGCCCGTCGAAGGAAGAGGTGTACTTGACCTCTTCCACCTGGCCCAGGGACCGGAAGGGCAGCAGGTCGGCATTGAGGTGGGTGATGATACGGGGCTCGGCAGCCGTGGGTGCCTTGATGGCGAGTTCGGCTGGCGAAGCGGGCGTGGTGTGGGTATAAACCAGGGTACCGCCGGTGGATACCGAAAAGGAGCCGCTGGCGTAGGGCCGCCCGATGGAGGTGCCCCCAAGTTGATCGGCGATTTTGGTGATCTTTCCCTGGCGATCGATGTAAGCGACTTTGGTGTCGCCCCAATCGTCGTAGGTGAAGTAGAGGCCCTTGCTGGTGGCGTCCCAGGCGATATTTTCGATGCTCCGGTCCAGGGCGGCCGACAGCTGGCGGGGGTTGCTGCCGTCGGCATCCATGAGGTAGAGGGAGGTGGTTTGGTAGGCCTGCACGCGGTCTTCGTAGCTGAGGTAGGCCACCGTTTTACCGTCGGGAGCAGCGAGGGGGTTGCTATCTGGCCCCGGGCGGCTGGTGAGCGGCTGGATGTCGCCGGTTTTGACGGCGAGCCGGTACACTTCGCTGTTCTCGAATTCGTACTCCCAGTCGGCGTTGCGGTTGGCCGAGAAGTAGAGGAAGGCCCCGTCGGGCGACCAGGACAGGGAGCCGCTGTGGTTGAAATCGCCGGAGCTGACCTGGCGGGCGGTGCCCCCTTCGGCCGAGAGAACAAAGATATGGGTAAAGCCGGGGTCCAGGTAGCCCTGGCCATCGGCTTCGTGTTTGAGGCGGTCGGTGATGCGGGGGGCGTCGGCCCACTGGGCGCCCTTGGGTTTGGCGGGCATCTTGGCGATGACGGGAGGAGCGGCAGCCACCTTGCGGTTGAAGGCCAGCCACTGCCCGTCGGGCGACCAGGACAGGTTGCCGGGGCTGCTCTCCAGCTGGGAGAGGCGGGCCAGCTTGCCGGTATTGAGCCAGTAGAGGTAGATTTCCGATCCTTCGTCGGTGCTGCTGACAAAAGCCAGGCGATCGCCCTGGGGCGACCAAACGGGAGCCGACTCGCTGACTTCGCGGGCGGTCAGTTTTTGGTGCTGGCTACCGTCGGTATTCATAATCCAGAGCTGCCCGACGGCGCGGTCTTTCATGATGTCGAAGCCCATGCGCCGGTAGACGACCTGTTGCCCGTTGGGGGAGATTTGGGGGTCGCTGGCATACTCCAGTTCGAAGACATCGAGGTAGGAGAAAGGAGGCAGATGGGTTTGAGCCTGCAGGGTCAGGCTAACGAACAGGAGCACGGGCAAGAGTTGTAAAATTCGCATACCGGTTTGTTTTTTGCGGAAAAATAGCATTTTTTTTGGAAGCTGGCCGGATTTACCAACCCAGGCCGCTGGCGATGGGCCCGCGCCAGCTGCCTGGCGGGCCTGGTGCGCAGCACCGAGCGCAGCGAGCCCGGAAGGGAGCGGCCCCGACGCAGGAGGGGAGGCGCCCAAAAATCAAGTGGATCCATTAGTCTTGTTCGACGAATAAACCGGCCTTATGTCCGCCACTTTTTCAGGAGGCGGTAGCGCCAGGAGGGCATGGCCTGAACCCGGTAATAGGTGGTGGGTTGGGCGCCGAATTGCTGGCGGATGGCGGCCACGGCGGGGATCATGCTGCCCTCGAAGTCGAAGATGGGCAGTTGGAGTTGCTGCTGGGTGAAGGTGATGGCCTGGGCGATGAGCCAGATGCCGGAGCCGCTGTGGCGCAGGGCGGGGTCGTCGCCGGAGAGGTGGTAATAGGCGGCGTGGCGATCCCAGATGAGGTAGGCGACGGAGTGAATTTGGCCATCGGCGCTGACGGCGGCGAAGATTTGCCGGGCCTGGTGCCGGGCGAGGGCCGCGTCGTGGCGCTGGAGTTGGTCGAAGGTATAGGGTACGGGCAGCCCCTGGCGGGTGAAGCTGAGGGCGTTGACGCGGTAAAAGGTGGCCAGGTCCAGGTCGGTGCGCAACTGGAGCTGGGCGGCGGCTTTTTTGATGTTGCGCCGCATGTTGCGGTTGATGCGGGCTTGCCAGTTGGGGAAGGTAGCCAGGTCGATGCGGTAAGTGAGGTAAGGGGTGGCGGTATAGGCCGTGGGCAAGTGCGGGATCAGGTCGTTGGCCAGGGGGCTAAACTGCTGGTCGAAGCCCGCCAGGGGGGGCAAGTTGGCCAGCAGTTGGTGCACCCTGGCGGCGGTCCATCCGCCCGGCAGATCCGGTGCGGGGATGATGCCCAGGTGCTTGGTGAACAGGGGCATGGTGGCGTAGTGCAAACCCAGGCGGCGTTTGTGGAAATAAGGCAGGGCAGCGAGGGTGTGTTCGCCCGCCGTGAGCAGGGCGACGTCCCAGTGGCCGTGTTCCGCGACGGCGTCGAGGTACCAGGGTTGGCAAAACACGGGCACCTGCGGGTGAGCCGCGCAAAACGCGGCGTAGCGGGCTTTGGCGGACGGCGCTTCCACGGGGCAGTTTTATTCTTGGGTGATGGTTATGAGAAACTGAATGAGCAGCCGGATACCATAACCCGTTGCGGCTTTGCCATTGGTGAAGGGGGTGTCGCCAAAAGCGACGCCCGCGATGTCGAGGTGGGCCCACGAGGGGTGGTTGTCGGTAAAGAACTCGAGGAACTTGGCGGCAGAAATAGCGCCAGCTACGGGTCGTCCGCTGAAGTTTTTGATGTCGGCCACGTCGGATTTCATCTCCTCGGCGTATTCTTCCCAGAGGGGCAGCCGCCAGACGCGTTCGCCGGTGCGCTGGCCAGCCTGCTCGAGGTGGTGAGCCAGCTGGTCGTCGTTGCTAAACAGGGCGCCGGCCTGGTAGCCGAAGGTGCGGACACTGGCGCCGGTGAGGGTAGCCAGGTCGATAACGATGTCGGGGTGGTGCTGGCGGATGATGTAGGACAGGCCGTCGGCGAGCACAAGGCGGCCTTCGGCATCGGTGTCGATGATTTCGATGCTTTTGCCGCTGTAAGAGGAAATTACGTCGCTGGGTTTCACAGCCAGGGCATCCACCGAATTGTCGGTGGAGGGGATGACGCCGATCAGGTGAATGGGCAACTGGAGGCGGGCGGCAGCCTCCATGGTGCCGAGGACGGCGGCAGCTCCACCCATATCACTCTTCATGTAGTGCATATTGGAGGAGGGCTTGATGGACAGTCCGCCGGTATCGAAAGTGACGCCTTTGCCCACCAGCCCGATCTTGGGCAGGTGCCCTTTGGTGGTCTTGCCCTGGTATTCCATAATGATGAAGACCGGCGGTTCGGGGCTGCCCTGGTTGACGGCCAGGAGGGCGTGCATCCCTTCTTCGGTGATGCGTTTTTTGTCCCAGATTTCGGTACGGAAGCCATATTTTTTACCGGAATCCACGGCCCATTTGGCCAGATCCTGGGGTTGCTTGAGGTTGGCCGGGGCATTGACCAGGGCCATCACCTCGGTTTGTGCCTGCCCGAGTACGAGTCCGCGCTGGGCGCTGGTGATAGTGGCGGTGCGGTCGGCTTCGGCCAGGGCAATCTGGAGGCGGAAGCCTTCCTGCTGAACGGCGTGGGTGGTGCCGTTGTCGGTTTTGTAACGGCCCAGGAAGTAGCTACCCTGCCACAAGCCACTGACGGCGGCTTCGGTGAGGGCGGGCACATCGGGTTGGGTGTTGTCGTGCAACCAGCTTAGAAGAACTTGATCGCCCAGCAGTTTTTCGTGCTTGGCCCCCAGCTGCTGAAAGCCTTTGAAAATGGTGGCCGGCGAAGGCTTATCGCCGAGACCGACGAGGATAAAAATGCCGTGGGGGGTAACCACCGGGCAGCATTCGCTGGCCTTGGCGGCAAAAAGCTGCTCCAGGTAAGTGGTCGGCAACTGCGTGGCAGCGGCAACGGCCGCGAGGGTGTTTCTACTCGGGGTGCCTTGTTCCTGAGCCACCGGGATGATGACGGTGGTTCCGGTGGTGGTCTGCGTGGTTTGTTGGAATTGTATGGTCATTCGATGATTTTGGGACAAAAAGGGTTGTTAGATGGTCAAGTTAAGAAAAAAACAGCCAGCGTAGAGCCAGCGGAAATTCCTCGCCCCAGCGGGCCTCGTTGTGTTCCCCCTGGGGGTCGACGGACAAGAAGAATTCGGGCTTATGGGTGGTGGTCCGGTCTTCCATGGCTTGTCTTAGGCGTTTGAGATTGGGCACCATCGACCTGCTTTCTTTCTTACCCCCGTAAAGGTACACTTTACCCCGGTAGGGTTCGCTGAGGTTGAGCAGCTGAAAAGGAATATTGGGGGTGACCCAGAGGGAAGGCGAAAAGACCAGGAGCCGGCCGTATACTTGCGGGTACATCATCCCGGCATAAATACTGATGAGCCCTCCCATGGAGCTGCCACCGATGCCGGTGTGGTGGCAATCGGGAAGGGTGCGGAAGCGCTGGTCGACGTGAGGTTTGAGGACCTCGGCCAGGAAGCGGGCGTACTGGCGGCCCTGTCCGACGCCAAAACGGGTATCGGCGGTGGTAGGGGTGAATTCGACAATGCGCTTGTCCATGGCGTGATCGATGGCAATGATGATGACATCGCCCTGGCCCTCGGCCTGGAGCTGAGCCAACCGTTTGTCGACGGCCCAGTTGCCGTAGGGGGCATAGTCGTCGAAGAGGTTTTGCCCATCCTGGAGGTAGAGCACGGGGTAACGCTTGTCGGTTTGGTCGTAGTTATAAGGTAACAAAGCTGCGATCCGGCGGGTTCGAATGTGTTCGGGGATGGAGAGATCGGTGCTGAGCGACTCAATTTTTGGCAAAAATTGGGTTGCGTAACTAAAGGGATCCTGCTTCCAGCGGCGAACTTCGTCGACCACGTGGGCGCGTGCACGGGGTACTTTCCGGTTGGGCCGATCCTGGCCGTCGTCCTGTAGTTCTACGTGATCCCAACTGCCGCGGGCGTACTTGTACTCGAGCAGTTCGGGCAATGGCTGGTAATCGAGTTGCAGGCGGTAGTGATTGTCGCCAACCTGTTCCATGCGGTAGTGATCGTCGGCCACGCGCCACTGGTTGAAGTTGCCGACGACATAAATAGTTTGGGCACCTGCATTTTCCGTGTGCAGTTCCAAGACGAAGTGGGATTTCTGGTTTGCCGAAATGTTGCTTGCCATGTTTGGTTTTCGTAAAGTTTACAAAGATAGGTATTTCAGTAAACTGTCGTTGTGGGCGGCTTGACTATTTCTGCGAATGGCTCTACTTTAGCAGCCGGGCGGCACACGTTACCCGTTTTACCCCTACCTTTGAACCATCCAACACCAGCATTCACCGCAATTATGTATCCAGATTTATCCTACGTTTTTCACGACCTCTTCGGCACGGCGCCCGACAACTGGCTGAGTATTTTCAAGACCTTCGGCTTGCTGGTCGCACTGGCAGTGCTGGTGGCGGCCTACCTCCTGCGACTAGAATTGGAACGCCGGGCTACCGTGGGGCAGCTGCCGGGGGTGCCCGTGCGGGTGGTCCGCAATGCGCCCATGACCCCGCAAGACTACGTCCTGAACGCCGTCTTCGGATTTGTCCTGGGCTTTAAACTGCTGTACATTGTACAACATCTGCCGGAAATGCAGGCCGATCCCAGCGGGGTTCTGCTGTCGGGCAAGGGGAGCTGGCTGGGCGGGCTACTGGGCGCGGTGTTATTGTCGGCCTATTACTACTGGCAAGACCAGAGCCGCCGCCGGGAGGGCGTACAGGAAGAGCTGAAGGACCTGTACCCCCACGACCGCATCGTGGATATCGCGACGGTGTCGGTGGTCTCGGGCATCATTGGCGCCAAGTTGTTTACGGTCATCGAGCAACCCGCAGCCTTCTTTGCCGACCCCATGGGGCAGCTCTTCTCCGGCGATGGCTGGACGATTTACGGCGGGCTGATTGGTGGCTTTATCGGCGCTACGATCTACTTCCGCCGCAAAAAAATTCCGGTCTTACCCGTCCTCGACGCCGTGGCACCGGCGCTGATTATCGCCTACGGTGTCGGGCGCATGGGTTGCCACCTGGCGGGCGACGGCGACTGGGGCATTGCGGCCGCCGCCCAGCCCGATTGGTGGTTTCTGCCCGACTGGCTGTGGGCGCAAGACTACCCGCGCAACGTGCTCAACCGGGGTGTAGAGCTGGCCAATTGTGTGGGCAAGTACTGCCAGCACCTGGTGCCAGCGGTGTACCCCACGGCTGTTTACGAAACCCTCATGGCCTTCACCATTGGTGGCGTATTGTGGGTGGTGCGCAAACCGTTCACCGCGCTGCCGGGGCTCTTGTTCGCGCTGTACCTGCTGCTGAACGGGGCGGAGCGTTTTCTGATCGAAAAAATCCGGGTGAACGACCGCTACGAGGTGCTGGGCGGGTTTACCCAGGCGGAATTTATTGCGCTGATTCTGGTGGGGATTGGTTTGGTTTGGGGCGGGTGGTTGCTGGTGGCCCGGCGGAAGCGCGAGTGAGAAGCGTGCGTTTACTCTAGTGGTCTGTCAAGGCTAAAACTTCCGGTGGCCTGTGGCGTCTTTTGCGGCTACTCTGCGTTGGAGAACCCCTTACGTAGCGGTGCTATGCGCGGGAACCCCCGCCTTGATTAGCCCCAAAATTCGCTCACACTCAACCGGAAAATTAACACTTGACAGACCACTAGCCCACACCCTTCTTTTTAGCGCCCATCCCCCGGGGGATGGGCGCTAAAAAGAAGGGTGTCCCGACACGCGATTTTTGCCGAGGCTAGCGGTAAATTTAACGCTGGCAGGTTAAGTTGCAACTGGTATGAGGCTATTGCACTGCTTAAAAGCACATCCTTTCGCTGCAGAACTTTGCCTTCGTGGCAGGCAACGCTGAAGACGTGGCAGGCACGAGCACCCAACCTTAGGAGAAAACCCTGTTGATCATATTAGTTGTTCCCTGATTCGATAGCCCTGGGGGACTGCGGGAACTTGGTTCTTTCGGGGTGGCTGGAGTAGCAGGCTGGAACCGCAGTCACAGCCTGCTGTTGCTGTTTATAGCCCTCCAAGGCAGGATTTGTGAATGCTGACTTGACAAATTATATTCGCAGACAACGTGTCGAGTAGCGGAGAGCATGGTTATCGGCGGACCCTGGAGGGTCTACCCACCCAGGCCTCGATCGCCGTCATGGCTCTTCCCACTTTTGGGATGGGCCAAAAGTTCTTTATCTACTCGCGGTAACGAGTAGCCAGCAATTACCCAACTTGTTCCGATGAATGCCTCCCAGTGGGAGGGTAATACCTATGAGGTGAACTAATTCGCCAACTAAGGTAAATTATTTTTGTTTAAAATAAAAATAAAAACCACTTAAATTTTTAAAAAAGCTACCAGTCCCCACGTTTAGTGCCCTTCACCCCCCGGCAGTCACTTTTATCAGGGCAGCCTCCACCACATCGGTTGCTTTTTCCCAGGTAAATTGGGCCCGTTGCTGCCTCCCCTTTTCCACCAGTTGTGCCCGCAACTCAGGTTCCAGGTAGAGCCTGTGCAATCCCTGGGCAATGGCCGACACATTCTCGGGATCAACGAGCAGAGCGGCCGGACCCGCTACTTCGGGCAGCGAGGAGCGGTCGGACGTGAGCACCGGCACCTCGGCGTGCAGCGCCTCCAGCACGGGTACCCCAAAGCCTTCGAAGAGGGACACGTAGGTGAGCGCCAGCGCAGCCCCCACCAGGGCGGGCAGTTCCTCGTCGGGCACGTAGCCCAGGAAGTGGATATCTGACCGGTAAGCTGCGGCATCGTAAGCCGCCTGAACGGCCCCCGTTTGCCAGGCAAAGCGCCCCCCGACGAGCAGCTTGACGGCTGCGCCGCTGGCGGTTTTAAACCGGTCAAAAGCCGCGATGAGGCGGGGCAAATTTTTGCGGGGGTGCACCGCGCCGAGGTAGAAAAAATAAGGCGCACCCGCACTGTAACACTGGCGGGTAAGTGCCTGCTCGGCCACGCTAAACGGCCGAAAAGCAGGAGCCACCGCATTGCCAGCCACGCTGATTTTGTCCAGCGGCAGGTGGTAATGCTGGTGGATGTCTTGCCGACAAAATTCGGACACCGTTACAATTTGATCGGCCTTTTTCAGGTAACGGGGAACAAAATAATCGTAATATTGGCGGGCTAAACCCGGTATTTGGTCGGGATAGTGCACGTGGGCAATATCGTGGGTCACCAGCACCGTAGGGACGGTCGTCCGCAAAGCGCAGTACCCATCCATGCTCAGGAAGACATCGGCGCGTTGCCGGCCCAAGACGTAGGGTACGGCGGCTTCGAACCAGAGGTACCACAGCAGCGGATGCCGCGCCGGTGGCGGCACCACCAACGGCCGAACCTGGGGTGAATACACGTAGCGATCGTCAAAAGGACGGTCGAACAGGAAGATAAACTCATCCGCCGGGCGCCGGGCCACCAGCCGCTGCGCTACTTCGTGCGTGAAGCGCCCAATGCCTTCCATCCGGTTGGCCAACAACAAACGGGTATTGACTGCAATTCGCATGGCGCGAAGGTAAGGAAAATGGGAAGTGTAAAAGTGTAAAGGTAGAAAAGTGTAAAGGCGGAAAGAAGAGCACCAAAATCCGGGACAAACCCACCCTTCATCGAAAATATAGCATTGTACAATACAATACCAAAAAAAATGATCCAAACCGACGTACTCATTATAGGTGCTGGGATCGGTGGCCTGACCACCGCCATTAAAATTGCGGAAGCTCGTCCGGATTTGCGGGTGCTGACGCTCACCAAAACGGTGGAAGGCGAAAGCAATACCCGCTACGCCCAGGGCGGCGTAGCTGCGGTATGGGACTTCGCGGTAGACTCCTACGCCAAACACATCGAAGACACCCTGGATGCGGGTGACGGACTTTGCGACCTGGATGCGGTAGAGATCGTCGTGAAGGAAGGCCCCTTGCGGGTGCAGGAGATCATCGATTGGGGCGCGCGTTTCGATCGGGGCAAAGACGAGCATTACGACCTTGGCCGCGAAGGGGGGCATTCCGAAAACCGCATTCTCCACTACAAAGACATCACGGGTTGGGAGATTCAGCGTTCCCTGCTGGAGAAAGCCAACAGCCTGCCCAACCTGGAAATTCACGAGCATTACTTTGCCGTCGATTTGCTCACCCAGCACCACCTGGGCTACAATGTGACCCGGCTCACCCCCGGCATTTCCTGCTTTGGCGCCTACGTGCTGAACAAGACCAGCAAGCAAATCGACACCATTCTGGCCCGCATCACGGTGGTTGCTACCGGCGGTGGTGGCCAGATCTACAAATCGACTACCAACCCGGTTATTGCTACGGGCGATGGCATTGCTATGGTGTACCGCGCCAAAGGACACATCGAGAACATGGAATTTGTGCAGTTCCACCCGACGGCCCTTTACCACCCGGCGGGCGAAAACCCGGCGTTCCTCATCTCCGAAGCGGTACGCGGATACGGCGGCATCCTGAAGAAGCGCAACGGCGAAGAATTTATGCACAAGTACGATCCGCGCCTGAGCCTGGCGCCGCGTGACATTGTCGCCCGCGCCATCGACAACGAAATGAAGGTCAACGGGGAAGAGTGCATGTTTCTCGATTGCCGCCACCTCGACCACGCTGGTTTTCTGGAACACTTCCCCAATATTTACGAAAAATGCCGCAGCATCGGCATCGACCCCTTTACCGACATGATTCCCGTGGTGCCCGCTTGCCACTACCTCTGCGGGGGCATCAAAGTAGATGCCTACGGCCGCAGTTCCCTGCAAAACCTCTACGCTTGTGGCGAATGCACCTGCACCGGCCTGCACGGCGCCAACCGCCTGGCTTCCAACAGCCTGCTGGAAGCCCTGGTTTTCGGTCACCGCATCGCCGATGATGTTTTGCGAACCATCGACGAGGTAGCCTTCCAGCAAAATATCCCCCAGTGGAACGCTGCCGGCACCACCGATCCGAAGGAAATGGTCCTCATCACCCAGAGCGCCAAGGAACTCAAAGACCTCATGAGCAGCTACGTGGGAATTGTCCGCTCCGACGTGCGCCTGCACCGGGCCCTCAACCGGCTCCACCTGCTCTTCGAAGAAACCGAACGCCTCTACGACAGCACCAGTCTGTCACCCCAACTCTGCGAATTGCGCAACCTCATCACCATCGCCTACCTCGTCTCCCGCTCGGCGGGTATGCGCCGCGAAAGCAGGGGCCTTCACTTCACCACCGACTACCCCGACAAACAGGATTTTGTGCAGGATTCAATTTTGTAAAAGGGTAAAAGATAAGGGTTTTAGGTGTAGGGATATTGGTTGGCAGTTCTCGCCGTGGAGCACAAGCGCCCACAGCGGCGCCTTACCGGAAGTAGCGCTCCAGGTGTTCCAAAAATGCTGGCCGCCGGGAATTGGCAACAGCCAGGCTGGTGCCGCCTTCCAGGATAACGTACCCGCCTTTGCCCCGTACGTAGCGATCGAGATAATCGAGGTTGATGACGGTGGAACGGTGAATCCGAAGAAAACAATGCGGCGCCGCCAGGCGGTCTTGCAGCTCTTGCAGGGTTCGGCAGACCAACAACCTGGTGCCGTCGCGAAAATGGAGGAAGGTATAGTTACCAGCTGCTTCCAGGTAGCAAATTGTTGCTACCCGCTCGAAGCGGAGGCCTTCAGTAGTAGGAAGGGTAATTTTGGATCGGCAACCCGGGTGCGGCAGGATCGGTTTTTCACCCCTGATCGTGTTGGTTATTGCGGTCATTGTGCATCGTTGTTTAGGACCGTATAATAGGGCCTATTGCCGCAAGCCACAACCCAAAACCGGCAGATAAGTCAGGTTCCTGTTTTTGTTATCTTACCTATTTTTAACAGGTTTTCCTTTATTAATGCCTAATTTTAGGACGCTGAGCCTGCGGCGACTTTCATTGGGTTGCCAATGCGCACCAGGCCCGCTCCAAACCTGATCCTATGTCCAAGACACCCTCCCGGCGATTATACAACCTGGTCCAGTCCCTGTCGGGGCCTGAAAAGCGCTACTTCAAGGTGGCCACCAGGACGGATGGCGAAAGCAAATACCTCCACCTCTTTTTGGCCATCGAGGAGCAAGCGGTTTTCGACGAAAAATTATTGCAACAAGCGGTTTACGGCGATGAGCCGATACAGGGTAAAAAGTTTTCTGAACTGAAGGCCTACCTCTACAATCTGGTGCTGAAACACTTGCAGCAATACGACGAACAGACATCGGTCGATTTTCAGTTAAAAAGTCTGCTCCTCGACGTACGCTCCCTGTACCGCCGCTGGTTGCTGACCGATTGCCGCTACGTGCTGAAACGCGCTAAAAAACTAGCCTACCAATACGAACGCTACGGCGATGTGCTGGCGGTGATCAGCTGGGAAAAGCAATTGGCTTATGCGAGTGCAAACATTGATTTCCTGGACGACAACCTGGCCCGCCTGCGGCAGGAAGAGGAGACCTGCCTCGCCAATATGGCCAATATCAAAGCTTATCAGGCTTTGTTCTACGAATTGTATACCCTGATGCGGAAAAACACCCGCAATACCCCCACCTGGAAAGAAGAGTTGGAAACGGTCATTAACCATCCGCTGCTGGCCGCTGAATCGCAATGCCAGACTTTCCATTCCCGGGTACTTTTTTACCGCATCCATTCCATTTTACGGCACCAGTCCCGGCAGCTGGACGAATTTTATCACTATGGAAAAAAGCTGTTGCAGGTCATGGAAAGCGAGCCGGTGCTCTTGCAGGAGGATGTATCCCATTACATTGCGGCACTGAGTAATTTCGCGACCAGCTGCGGCTACCTCAAGGCATACGACGAAATGCAGGAATGCCTGCAAAAACTCAAAAAGGTGAATCCGATCACCCTGGATGATGCGCAAAAAATCCACAGCCAGTACTACGCTAATTATTTTGCCTTATGTATCAATACGGGTAATTTCGCGGAAGGACTCCGCCTCTTGAAAAAGCACTTTAAGGAGGCCGAGCGCCTGGACAAAAGGCTCTTTGAACGGAACAGTTTTTTGTTTCAATATTTCTATATCTACTTCGGGGCCAACGATTTCAGCCAGGCGCTTACCTATCTTAACCAGTGGCTGGATTTACCCCATACCGTAGAACAACAGGACTTACAACACCTGGCCCACCTGCTCAACCTGGTGGTGCATTTTGAAATGGGCAATTCGATTTTACTGTCTTCCCTGCTCCGGTCGACCCAGCGCAACTTGCAAAAACGAGGCCGTTTTAATGCTTTCGAGCAGGTATTCTGGCAGTGCCTGCGGCAAGTGAACCAGTTGCCAGGCCAACGCGAACAGCAACCGGTTTTTCAACAGTGCTGGCAAAAGATCAAAGCATTGGAACTCAGCGCCTCCGACCGGTCCATGCTGCGCTTTTTTGATTTTGAAAGCTGGCTGGAAAGCAAAGCCAGCCGGAAAGACTTTGCCACCGTCATTCAACTTAAGGCCGCCGCTCCGTAAGGATACCGCCCAATCCCAGCTTAACTACGCCTGGATTGTTTTGGCCAAAAGTAGCGGTATCATCCTGGATGCGCAGGCCAATTTCATCCCAGCGTGCCATCTGAAAACGTTCGATCGTGCCGGGAATAGCCCGGAAGCCACCCTTGATTTGCTGCAACTCGTCTGCCGTAAGTGGCGCATTCCGCTGCCTGGCAACTGCGGTTTTCTTCTTGTTCATCATAACTGAGCCGGTTGAATGGATTAAATAAACGGTCTTTAGTAATTTTTAAAAATAACTCAATCTGGTGAAAAGCACCAAACAGATTTCCGTAAAAGTCAGGTTACTGACGAAAACCAATGGCCACCCAACTCCTTAATGACCAAACACCAACCGCGCCGTCGCTGCAACCGCTGCTGGTTGGTCATAGCAGTGCAATTCAAAATATTCTCCCGCTGACCATTCTGCAATCCCCCCGCTGTAGAACGGGCTGCCCACATTGCCCGAAGGGCCACCGGGCAGCACGCCCCAGGCCCGTAGTGGTTGCTCCAGCGAAACCACCATCCGCCACGAAGGGCCAAAACTTGCCGACAAGGCATTGGGCGTATTCCGGGCCCCATTGGCGTGGATCAAATCGGAACCGAAGCCAGAAATCCTGGCCAGGTGAGGGATTCGGGTATTCCGTTGCTGGCTCCAGGTGAGCCCCTCCTCAATAGCGGGCATCACGGCAGCGCAGGCCTGCACAAATGCCAATTGAATCAAATCTGCCGCCGTTTCCCTGGCGGGGGTCGTTTGCCGATCGAAAACGGGGTCAGCAGGAGCCTGGTCCAACAACGCCAGGAGGCGCCAGGTTTTGGGGAAAGCCACGGGCCGTTGGGGCGTATTGAGGGTGTAAATTTCATCGAAAGTCAGTTGGTAGAGGCTATCGTACCAGGCATCGAACAACACCGGCGCTGCCGCGTCGGCCAGGTAGCGAAAATCCCAGCTGTCCACCAGGGCCAGCCCCTGGGCCTGGCGGGGGGTGCGGGTTTGCCCCGACAGGGCCGTCAACATGATGGGCACCGCTTCTTCCGCCTGCACCGAGTAGGCGTCTTGCTGCAGATCCATCATATCCTGCGGGGTTGCTTGTTCCCCGCCAGCGAGCTGGCGGTTGATGTAGCGCCCGCGGTAGTCTTCAAAACTCCCCAGGTAATAGTAGGGATAAGTAAGGTCGGTAGAATTTTGGTTGGCCGAAGCCACAAACTGGCGGGTAGGATTCTCTTCCCGGGGGATTTCTACAAAAGGGATAAAGCCGGACCAAAGATTGGCGCGTTGGGATCCATCCTGCACAAAACGCCCTTGCCCGGGCTGGCGAATCGGCAAGTGGCCAGTAACCGTCATGGCGATATCGTTGTGCTGATTGGCGTACACCACGTTGCTGGCGGGGTTGTCAAAGCCGCGCAGTGCTTCGCGGTAGGTGGCCAGGTCCGAATTAGCCGTGAGCTTCAGGAAGCTCTCGATGTTGTCTAAACCCGCTACGGGTGGCGGATCGTGTACAACCCAGCGCATGGCCAGGTTGTAATTCACTGCTGCTGGCTGGTCGTAAACAACCGGCCCAAAATAGGTCCAGGGTGTTTTCTCCAGGACTGGTTCTGTTTGCCCGCGTACGTAGATGGTGTCGGTGATCCAGGTGGGTGCCGTAGCTACCCCATCCAACCAGTAGGCTGTACGCGTGGTGTCGGTCCAATTGACGGTGTACCAGTCCACCACGTCGTGCCCCACGTTGGTGATCCCCCAGGCCGACTGTTCATTGAACCCGATCAGGATACCGGGCAAAGCCGGCAACGAAACCCCGTAGCAGCTGTTGGTGGGGGTATGCAGTTGAATTTCGTACCAAATAGAAGGCAGCGTCAGGCCCAGGTGGGGGTCGTTGCCCAACAACGGGAAACCGGTAGCGGTTTTGCTGCCCGCCAGCGCCCAGTTGTTGCTGCCAATACCTTCCGGTGACTGGGGTAAAGCAGGGAAAGGTAAGGAGCTGGAAAGGGTACCTTGCTTTTCTGCCGGTGGTATTTCCGGGGCAGCTGGCCCCGGCCAGGTTGTTGGGGTCGCAATGACGGGCGATTGTTTGGGGTTGTACTCGGGGTAAAGGTGATTGAATAAACGATCACCCAGGGCGGTCCGGATATTGGTCATGCCCACATCTTCATTCCGAAAACACAAGGTTTCGGCCATGCTCTTCGACATCAGGGCGCACTTGTAAGCCGACCAGGCTTCGGGCGTAAAACCCAGGAGTTTGTACTCCACGGGGTAGTCTTTGGGCGCCAGAGCCTGGATGTAGGCATTCACCCCACTGGTGTAGGCGGCAACTACCGCTGCGGATTCCGGATTTTGGAGCCAGGCCCCTACCGCCCGCTGGGCGGCTACCCGCATCCCTTTGCGCCTTTGCAGCCGATCGCGTTCGAGGAGGTCCGGGCCCAATACTTCCGCCAACCGGCCTTCGGCAGCCCGAACCGTGAGGTCCATCTGAAACAAGCGGTCGCGCGCGTGGAGATAGCCTTGGATAAACAGTGCATCGGCATCGGAATTGGCAAATACGTGCGGAACCCCGCGCTCGTCAAACACCACCTCGCCCCTTGCGCCGGGAATGGACTCCCCTGGCTCAAGATCAACTGCGGTGCGCACTGCTTGCTGCCACACCCCCGCAAAGGGATCCAACAACCGGGCTAAACCCGGCAACTGAGGCTTGATCGCCCCGTGGGTATTACCCAAATAAACCAATCCCCCCAGGAGTGACAGACTAATGACCAACTTTATAGCTTGCATGCGGTTTATGCTTTGTACCAAAACCAAAGCTATGAAATTCCTGCCACGTTTACTGATCTTAATGCTGGTAATCCTGACGGCCTGCCAATCGGCTACTACCCCCGCTCCTACTCCCGACAAACGACTCCAAACGACCCCGCCCTCCCGCTTGTATTTCAAAAACATCCGCAGTTCCTCCTACCTGCTTACCACGCAGGAGCGCACCCAAACCGACCACTACCGCCTGCGCAATTGGCCCGACACGGCACAGGCCCCTTTTCTCGTTCCCGTGATCATTGACAATTGGCTATATGATCAGGCTTATCTCGACCTGCAATGGGTAGCTATTGGAAGTCATGCGCCGGGCACTCCTTTTACCCTAATCGCCAAACGCGGGCAAATGGAAGAAGAACTGACACTACCCGACCAGCGCTGGGGTAGCCAGCATGATTTTGGCCTCGCAATCCTTGCACAGCTAATGGCCAACGCAGAATTGTTTCTCCGCTTACCCGATCGTACCACCATGCCCATCTTCACGACGGAAGATGTTCGCAGCGCCTATCGCATAACGTTAACCGACTACCGCCACCTGACGGACAAGTGAAGTAACAACAAGGACGTAGTACCCCATTGCAAAACCGACTAAAATACCGTCACACTTCTGCTTGCAAAGCAATGCATATCAGTTGTTTAAATATAAAAAAACAAAAAAACAATGTCACATTTTTATGTTTTTTATAATTACAAATTTATTATTACTAAAATATTAATCGTGACTACTAACTAATTGGCTATATGAATTTTATTTATATTTAATATCTACATAAAACAATGATTTACAGCTATTTAATTTAAATACATTGCTTTTTTAGAAAATAAAAAATGGCCCAAATGTTGCTTCATCCAAAAAAAGCCTTTATTATTGTGCTATCAAAAAGTAGTTTTTGTGTTTATTTGTTTGGGTTAGAAGCCCTTGCTTAACAATAAGCAAGGGTTTTTTTTATGCTTTTTTAAAAATAAAATGCGAAAAGCCCCTGGATCAGAGATCCAGGGGCTTTTTTTTTGTGCGCCCAGCATGGGCGCAGACTCGGCGGTGCAAGTCCGCTATACGCTTGGCAGCGAGGAGTATTAGCCAATAGCAAGGGTGTCCATCGTGAGTTGGAATCTGAAGGAAGCTGGCGGCAAAGTCCTGACCTGACGAACAGAAACCGCATAGAAGGCCATTTAAGGTGGGTGAGTTTGCAAAACAGAACAAAGCCCGACCGCTGCCTGGAATCTTAGGTGGT
>Ga0208544_10000143_pt1 | contig 58129 bp, 51 predicted proteins | sample DEB08_DNA_9_FD_184526 | JGI IMG/M metagenome (GOLD analysis project Ga0208544, IMG submission 184526) | Aqueous microbial communities from the Delaware River and Bay under freshwater to marine salinity gradient to study organic matter... | ecosystem: Environmental > Aquatic > Marine > Coastal ... | reverse complement strand
GTAAACCTGCATGCGGAGCCTGTACCGTCGCAAAAAAATGTCCGTCATTCGGTGAAGGACCAACTGATGCTGCCGAAGCCGAAAAATTAGTCAAGTCACAAGGTCGGGCATGAGTCGTTACCTGACTATTGGGAGAGGCCGAGGCATCGCGGTGGTCCTTGCGGCTGCTGCCATTTCGTTGAGCGCTTGTTCAAGTTCGGAAACGGCCGGTGAATTAGTAAATCAAGCAAGCTCGAACTCCAGCAGCAGTGAAGCGCAACCGGTTGCCGGTGATCGCGATCCAGAGCTTTTGGCTCTGATGCGAGAAGTGAACTTGGATCCATGTCCGACTCCCCCACCAAATCCTGATGCTGCGATTCCCGGTTTACCTGACCAAGTTTTCGACTGTCTCGGTGACACTTCGACTATTTCCCTCGCGCAAGTTCGTGGAACACCCTTGGTAGTGAACGTCTGGGCTTCCTGGTGCCCGCCGTGCATTGAAGAGTTGCCACTGCTTAATAAGGTCTCGCGGGAACTTAAAGGTGAAGTTGATTTCATTGGCATCAATATTGAAGATGATTCCACGAAGGCACTGCAATTGATGCAGGACTTTGGCATTTCTTATCCATCGGTCATTGACCGATCGGGTGATACTCGTGCACCGCTAACAATTCCTGGACCACCCGTGACCTACTTTGTGACTGCAGAAGGTGTGATTGCGGGGCGTTGGGATGGCGCGATTCCCAACGAGAAAACATTCAATTCACTCCTACAGAAACACTTAGGAATCATCAGGTGAACTGGTTAACCCAAGGAACACTGATTCCTGATTCACTTGACTCTTTGCCGGAGTGGTTGAACCCGGTAGTGACCGCGGTTGACGGACTTGAAGCTAAAGATCTAACCCAATTCATTCCAACAGTTGGTGAAGGTGTTCATTCGGCCGTCCTCGTACTTTTTGGGGATCAGCGAGATATTCTCATTATTGAACGGGCTACGAATAACCGTTCCCACAGCGGGCAGTCGGCGTTTCCCGGCGGGCGAGTGGAAGTCAGTGATCAGTCGGCGATTGCGGCAGCATTGCGGGAAGCCAATGAGGAAACAGGATTAGATCCACTTGGTGTCACCCCATTTGCGCAACTTCCCGATTTGTGGATTCCAGTGAGTAACTACGTGGTGTCTCCGGTCCTGGGATGGTGGCATGAATCCAGTGCGATCAGCCCACGGGATGCCCAGGAAGTGGCCAGCGTTCACCGAATCCCCATTGCTGACTTCATCAATCCCGATAACCGAGTCCGAATTCGACACCCATCGGGCTACATGGGTGACGCCTTCGAGGTTAATGACCTTTTGGTGTGGGGATTCACCGGCGGGTTGATTTCAACCCTGTTCGAACTCTCGGGTTGGAGTGTTCCTTGGGATCGAGATCGGATCGTGGCCGTATGAGTGGGCGAACAAGGTCAACACGGTGAACACGGTTGATTGGATCTTGCTGGGAGCCTTGGCAGTTTTTGCTTGGGCCGGTTGGCGTCAAGGATTTGTCGCCGGGGTACTGAGCTTTGCGGGTTTTCTGGGCGGAGGAATTGCAGCCTTATTGTGGTTGCCAAACCTGATTAAGTCATTCGTTACCGATCAAACCCTTTCAGTGATCGTTTTGGGGGTGGCAGTTTTAGCGAGCGCGATCCTTGGGCAAGTGTTGTTTTCGATCCTAGGTCGAAAATTGCGAGATAGCCTGACGTGGCGCCCGGTGAAGTTTGTTGATTCTTTCGCTGGATCGGCACTGAATGTTTTGGCTTTTGCTTTAGTCGGTTGGGTTATTGCCAGTGTTTTGGTATTTATGCCCAATAATTCGATAGCGGGCCAAATCGGCCAGTCCCAAGTTTTGTCAACACTTGATGCGATTGTTCCGAATCAGGCCCGTACTTTGTTTAAAAATGTCAGCACCCTTGTTGGACAAACGGGGATACCGAGAATTGTTTCCGGTCTTGGACAGGCCCCTTCAACTAACGTTGCGGAACCTGAAGCGGGTATTTCACAAAGTGTTTTCCCGGTGATTGAAACTTTTACGGTTCGCCTGACAGGCGATGCTCAGGAATGCAATGAGAGTGTTTCGGGTTCGGGTTTCTATTTTGCACCCGGTCGACTCCTGACCAATGCACATGTAGTCGCAGGTGCACGGGGCATTCAGGTTCGACTTGCTGGCTTAGAGAACTCGGTGCCCGGCTTAGTGATCTACTTTGATCCACAAAAAGATGTGGCGGTGATCGCAACGCAAGAACTCGGGACTCGGGTTGCGCTCTTTGCACGAGGTAAGGCACAAGTTGGTGACAATGCCGCCGTGGCTGGCTATCCGGGTGGCGGAGACCTTATGGTCACGCCGGCTCGAATCAGTGGCATCCTGAGTGCTCGCGGTGAGAATATTTACGGTGATGCTGGAGTTGAGCGACAAGTTTACTCACTGAGATCCAATGTGATCCCAGGAAATAGTGGCGGTCCGCTGGTAAACAGTGATGGTCAAGTCCTCGGACTGGTATTCGGTTCCAATACAGACTCTGATGTCGGTTACGCATTAACCAACAGCGAGCTCCGAGACGCCATTGACTTTACAAACGAGTGGAAACAAAGCGACGGTTCAGTAGAAACAGGAAGTTGCCAACTTCGGGAGTAAGCGTTGGAGTTTTAGGCTTTATCGAGAGTACGCATTGCTCGCGTGCTCAGTGTGAGAATGCTTCCCACGGTCACCAAGCCGGCCAAGATCGGGTAAACAACTTCCACCCCTGCACCGTCAATTGCGAATCCGGTAATGAGCATTGCAATGGGTGGAAACGCATAGAAAAGCGAAAGTTGAACGGCAAAAACTCGGCCCTGCACATCAGGTTGCACCCGGGTTTGTACCAGTGAGTTGATCAGCGGGTTCATCGGTCCCCAAGCTAATCCCAGGAGAAAGCCAAATCCAGCGATAACTGGCAGTGGGGGGAGTAGTGACATTGGAATTAAAGCAACGATTGTTCCGATCAGTACGAGTCGTGCAATCGCTTTGTAGGTCATTCGTTTTGTAAGAAAACCGAATGAGAATGCTCCGAGGACGCCACCTCCTGCCATCGCCGAAATGACAATCCCCAGACCCAAAGCATTACCGGTAGCTTCAAAATAGAACGGCAGAACCAAACTCTCCGTCGGTAGGTAGACCCCGGCAAGAAAAATCATGGCAATGGTGATTGTCCGCAGGTAGGGATCGCGCCACAAGACTGCAAATCCCTGAGTGGCCTCACGCCAGAAACTCTGTTGCACCGCAATACTTTCAGCCCGTGCATCTTGTCCGGCGTCACCCACTCGCAAAACCAAAATGCACAACCCGGCAAAAATAAAGAGCGCCCCAGGAATCCAAAAAGAATTGATGGGTCCGAAGGCGGCGATAGAAAGTGCACCGACAAGGGGACCAATTGTCCAACCGAGTGCAAAAAGTCCTTCATGCAATCCGTTAAGTGTGTCGCGGTCAACTTCAGATGCAGTGGCAGCGTCCGGAATAATTGACTTGCGCGCCGTGTAACCCGCGGGGTCAATCGCTGCTCCGAGTACGGCGAGAGCGAGGATTAGGGCAAAACTAAGATCCGTAAAAATGGCAAGTATTGGGAATGCAATGACGCTCACGGCAGACGCGAGATCGGCGATGATGCTTACTAGGCGTCTTCCGAATCGGTCGACCGAGTACCCCACGAGTGGCGTCACGATTAGCGCAGGCAATGCGGAAAGAGCAGCGACAATTCCGGCAGCTGAGGCCAACCCCGTGTTAGTCAGCACCAGCCAAGGAATTGTCACCATGACGATGCCATTTCCCGTTGAGGAAGAAACATTTGAGCTCTGCAGGAGAACAACTGGACGCGAAAAGTATTTCTTTGCCGTCATTTAAAGGTTTCCGGCCTCGAGTTCCCGAATAACAAACAACGCGCGCTCACGGATCGCAAGGAGGTCTTCACGCTGAGCTGCGGCAGCAACAGGTCGAGACATTCGGTGGTTACTAGCGAATTGCTCCGCGTTGCGATCCAAGTAGTCCCAATAGAGAGTTGTGAATGGACAGGCATCTTCACCGGTCCGTTTTTTGGGATCAAACCGGCAACCACCGCAATAGTTACTCATCCGGGAAATGTAGGCGCCGCCGGCAATGTAGGGCTTTGTCATCATGGCACCTCCGTCAGCATGCATGCCCATGCCAATCACGTTGGGAACCATTACCCAATCCGCCGCATCAATGAAATTGGTACGCATCCAGTTGAGAAGCTCCTGTGGTTTCACACCCGCAAGTTGGGCCAAATTACTAAGCAGCATTAGGCGCGGAATGTGATGCACCCATGCTCGTTCATGAATGTCGGAGATCACTGAGCTCATGCAGTTCATTTGCGTGGCCTGCGGATCCATAAACAACGGTAGAAGTTTTCGATTGCTATTGAGTACATTTTCGTTTCTATATGTGTCAGGGAAGTGCCAATAGATTCGATTGATGTACTCGCGCCAACCAATAATTTGACGGATAAACCCTTCAATAGATGAAAGCGGTATGCCGCCCTGTTCGTACTTGTGCAGCGCCGCTTCAATTACTTCAGATGCGTGTAACAGCCCTATATTGAGATACGGACTCAACACCGAGTGATTCACGGTCCACGAATCCGTTGGCATAGCGTCTTCATACGGGCCAAAACCGGCAAGCGCATTCTCGACAAAGTGATCAAGTTGTTTCAGGGCGCCAGATCTCGTCGTGGCCCACGTTCCGTTAGGGGGCTGCCCCCAACTATCAAACTCACCAAGTCGATCGATTACGACTTGATCAATTTCATCGGGTTCGAAGCACAGGGGTTCGGGCCAAAGGTGTGGAGCCTGACCCTTTTTTGTGCGCGGTGGAGGCAATCGATTATCTTCATCAAAATTCCATTGGCCACCGACGGGTTCATTTCCGTCCATCAAAATATTGAGTCTTTTGCGTTGCCACCGGTAGAAATATTCCATGGTCAAGGATTTGTAGCCACTTGCCCATTGAGAAAACTGCTCTGAGGTTGTTAAAAAGTTGTCATTGGGAAAAAGTTCAATATTGAGTGATGTGAGCACTTCGGTGAGCGGTCGTGAACTCGGGGTCGTTGAAATGATGGGAACACCGGGATTGGCTAGACGCAGTGATTCAACACCCTCACGAATATTTTCTGCGCGAATTGAGTGAACGCGAAAGCCACTCGCTTCAAGGTCGGACTTTGTATGCTCAACGGCGGAAAGAATAAAAAATAACCTCTGAGAGTGCCACTTCCGTGAGGTGAGCATGTCGGTACTTTCAATGAAAACAATTTCATCACGCTCCGGAGCCGCCGTGGCAAGAGCCCCATGAGTGAGGGAGAGCTGATCAAAGGTAACCAAAATAAATCGCTTGGGCGTGCCTTGGTCGATCATGACTCAAGCATCTCCGAAAAGAGAGTATTTAGCGCAACGGAATTAACCTCAGGTTCTTGCGATGTTGAGGTGGTCAGTGTTATCCGAGCACGTTCTGCCAATCGTTGGGCGCCAACTGGATTGCCTCGAGCTAGATGGGTCAACGCGGCACCCATTTGTGCGCAGGCCCGCCACAGTTGTGCGTCGGCGGTGGGTGCACAACGCCAACGCTGTTCTGCGACCTCGTGAACGTGAAATGGTAAATCCTGTGAAAGGTAGTCCATGATTTCACTCCAAGCTTGTTCGGCGGAAATGAATTCGCGCTCAGGAACTTGCGGGAAAGAATAGGTTGCAATACTCCCTCCGCGAAGAGGTTTGCCGAGTCGATCACGCGCCTGCATATTGGCGCAACCACGGTAGTAGTAATTCAGTAAATGCACGTGGATTTTCTTCGTGAGGAAAGTGACCGGTGGGCATAATTGCGCGTGTATACGAGCCACTCACCATCGGCTGGTTCTCGACTAGGTCATGAATGATCATGGGATCGTGTTCGCCGAAAATATCAAGTACGGGAACGCTGACCGGTTGTTCAATCGAGTCTTGAAAACGTCGGCCATCAGCGCGGTAGAGGGAGCGAATTGCCCAGCGGTGAAATTCAATTGCTGTGTGGGCCGTTGGCCAATTCTGATAAGCGGCTTGCATGACTCCGCGGACCTCGGGGGTAACCCACGAGGGATCATGTGAATATTTTTCCAGAAAATCCCCAATATTTTGACCACCGTTTTTGGTGTAATAGCGCTCAGGGATAAATGGCAATTGAAGCCGGGTGATGTAGGACAAACCTGAACGTTGCGCATTGTTTCGCAAAAGTGAATTGCGCAATATTCTCGGGTGTGCACCAGCAACACTGACGAGAGACTTCACCGCATCAGGACTCTGCGCGGCAATAGTCCAACCGATTATTGACCCGACACCATGCCCGACCACACTTGCTTTCACCTCACCCAATGAACGGATCACGCTGACACAGTCGCGGGCCAAAGTCGTGGGGTCGTATCCCTGCGGGGGGTGATCCGAGCCACCATATCCACGTAAATCCATGGCTACTACGCGGTAGCCGGCCCCAGCCAACGGTGCGATTAATTCGCGCCACGTCCACCAAAAACTGGGGAAACCGTGTAGTAGAAGAACGGCGGGACCGGCACCCATCTCAACTACGTGAAATCGTGCACCGTTGGCAGACACATTGTGGTGGGTCCAGGGACCTGTCCTTGCTATCGCCGAATCGGGAGTGATCACTTAGATGCTTGGGTTATTCGGCGCGTTTATTTAGCGCAGCAAGTGAATCGGAAGTTTTATTCCATTCTTCACGAGCCACATTAGGGGCCTTGATGGCCTTACCCTTGCCCTTCATCACGATCCCTAGGACCCCGGCGAGGAGAAAAAGGACCACGGCAACAATGAGGAAGCCAGCCCAAACGGGCAAGCCCAGTGCCACAAGGGAGTAGGCGATTGCGATGAGAAGAAAAATTCCACCCATGCTGATAAGTGAAATTGCGATGACCGCTAGGAGTGAAATTTGACCAATTGTTTTGCTGGTCTGGGAGAGCTCGGTGGTTGTTAAGTTCACTTGGGCGGTGAGTAGACGTTTACCGTCACTGATCGTGTTCGTGACCAGTTGTTTCAGGCTCGGCTGCGGTGCCATGTGAATCTCCTTCCGAACCCGAAGGTTACCGCGGATCGGGCTTTGATTCGCCTTCCCCCTGCAGATTCTTGTTCAGATCCGCTTCTCGATCTTGTTGGGCCACTTCAATTTCCTCCATCCGTGCGTACGCTCGGCTGCGGGAGAGCAGCATGAAGGCTGCGATTGCTGCGGCTATCACGGAGGCTACTAGGACCGCGATCTTGGCGTTTTCTAGGTAAAGTTCGTTGTCGGCGTATCCCAATTCGCTGATCAGCAGGGCAACCGTGAAACCTACTCCACCCAAGAAGCCCACCGCCGAGACATCACGCCAGGAAATACCAGGGCTCAAACTCGCTCGGGTAAATCGAGCCATGATCCACGCCATTCCCACAATGCCAATCGGTTTACCTAACACCAGACCGATCATGATTCCTAAGGCAATCGGAGATTGCAAAGGTTCGATGATTCCGGTGGCGCGCAGATCAACTCCGGCGGCGAAGAGCGCAAAGATAGGAATGGCAAATCCGGCGCTGATTGGATGAATAATATGGATCAGAGTGTCTGCGGGTGCTTTCTTCTCACCCGGATCCAACCGCACTCTGGTCAAAAATCCGAATGCAACGCCTGCAACCGTTGCGTGTACGCCGCTCTTGTAACAGAAATACCAACCGAGAATCACTAAAGGGATGTAAATAATGGGTGATGAAATGCGGTATTTCTGCAACAGCCAGTAGCCGAGTAGCGAAAACAAGAAAGCTGCGAACCAGACCATGGCAAACTTGTCGGAGTAGAAAATTGCAATAACGCTAATCGCGCCCAAGTCGTCAACTACAGCGAGCGTGAGGAGAAAAGCACGCAATGCAACGGGAAGTTTGCGACCGAAAACGGCGAGAACCGCAAGCGCGAATGCAATATCGGTTGCCATGGGTATTCCCCACCCTTTAAGTGAACCGTCCGCCAGGGTGGCGTTGACAATTACGTAAAAAAGCGCGGGTATGGCCATGCCACCGATCGCTGCCGCGGCAGGGACTACGGCTTGAGCAGGCTTGGATAAAGACCCGAGAACTAACTCGTGTTTCAGTTCCAATCCCACAACAAAGAAGAAAATCGCTAACAGAGCGTCGGCTGCCCAAACCCCTAGCGAGAGGTTGAGACCAAGGTCAGCAGGTCCAATTTTGTAGTCGACCATGTTGAAGTAGCTGTCGCCCCACGGGGAGTTCGCCCACACCAAGGCAACGACTGCGGCAAAGAGCAGAATCGCCCCACCGATAGTTTCATCTCGCAACTGAGCGAGCAGCCACCCGCGTTGGCCGAGGCTTGGACGCGTCATGATCTCGTTGTTGCCCACGAAGCCACCCTACTAAAAACGTTTTTTGGAAAGGGTGTGGGCAGAGAGACGGTGCGTGATTAGTCGTCGGTGCTGGAGGATTCAAGTCCCGCAGAAATGAGGTTTATGACTGAGGGGTCGGCGAGGGTCATTGAATCCCCAATCTCGCGATGCTCGGCAACATCTTGTAATAGCCGTCGCAGAATTTTTCCTGAGCGAGTCTTGGGGAGTTCGGGAACGATCATGATTTTCTTTGGTTTCGCGATCGCGCCGATTTCGTTGGAAACATGATTGCGAAGTTCAGTGACCAGACTTGTACCGTCTTGACCTTCCATTCCTCCACGCAGAATCACAAACGCAACAATTGCTTGACCGGTCGTTTCATCAGCTGCCCCGACCACTGCTGCCTCAGCAACCGATGGGTGGGAAACCAGTGCTGATTCCACCTCCGTTGTTGAAATTCGGTGCCCGGAAACATTCATGACATCGTCAACTCGGCCCAATAACCACAGGGCACCGTCATTATCGAGTTTTGCGCCGTCACCTGCGAAGTAATACTGCGGCCACTTAGACCAGTAGGTATCAACAAATCGTTGATTGTCGCCCCAGATCCCGCGCAACATTGCGGGCCACGGTTCGGTGAGAACTAAGAAGCCCCCCTTTCCATTCCCCAAGGGAGTTCCTGCGTCGTCGACCACAGCCACACCTATTCCGGGGAGTCCTCGCATTGCCGACCCTGGTTTCGTGGCGGTGACACCGGGTAACGGAGAAATCATGATGCCACCTGTTTCTGTTTGCCACCACGTATCAACAATCGGACATTTGTTACCACCGATAACAGAGCGGTACCACATCCAGGCTTCAGGGTTAATGGGTTCACCGACGGATCCGAGTACGCGAAGCGAACTCAGATCATGTGAGGCAGGAAGTTCGTCACCCCACTTCATGAAGGTGCGAATTGCGGTGGGGGCCGTGTACAAAATCGTGACTCCGTGGCGTTCAATGATGTCCCACCAGCGATCCTTGCCCGGTGTGTCGGGAGTGCCTTCATAAATAACTTGGGTGACCCGGTTGGCGAGTGGCCCATACACAATGTAGGAGTGACCGGTCACCCAACCAATATCGGCGGTGCACCAATAAACGTCAGTGTCGGGTTTAAGATCAAAAACCACTCGGTGCGTGTATGCAACTTGGGTCAGGTAACCGCCGGTCGTGTGCAAAATTCCTTTTGGCTTACCGGTTGTACCAGATGTGTACAGGATAAATAGCGGGTGCTCCGAATCAAATGCGACCGGAGTGTGTTCTGATGATTGACTTTCAACGAATTCATGCCACCACACATCTTTGGGTCCCCAAGTGATTTCATTTCCGCAACGCTGAACAACGAGAACATGATTTACCGATGGGCTGGCAGCCACTGCTTCATCAACTGCCGGCTTGAGAGACATCACGCTGCCTCGTCGATTTTGGCCATCGGCGGTGATCACCAGTTTCGCCTGAGCATCGTGAATTCTGCTGCGTAATGCTTCAGCACTAAAACCGGCAAAGACCACTGAATGAACTGCCCCAACCCGGGCGCAGGCCAGCATTGCGACAACTGCTTCAGGGATCATTGGCATGTAAATTGCGATTCGATCGCCAGCGCTTATTCCTAGTTCGGTCAGGGCATTGGCTGCCTTGCACACTCTTTCCATGAGTTCCCGATAGGTGATGTTGAGCTGATCACCGGGCTCACCTTCGAATTGCAGCGCGACTTGATCACCGTGTCCGGCATGGACGTGCCGGTCAACACAGTTGTAAGCGACATTGAGTTTTCCACCAACGAACCATTTGGCAAAGGGTGCGTCAGACCAGTCAAGGACATCAGTGAAGTCGTTGTCCCAATCCAATTCGCGAGCTTGCTTTGCCCAAAAACCTAAACGGTCCGCTTCCGCTTCCTCGTATATTCCGGCGTTGACATTGGCGTTGGCTGCGAATTCTGGGCTCGGCATAAATGTGCGATTCTCTTGCGACAGATTGTCGAGGGTTTTCTGGATTTCACTCATTACCGTTGGTGCTCCTTAAATTCGCGTGGTTCTAACTTACCGAAATCTTGGCACCGAGTGCGGGCAGATAAAGAATCTTAGGTCTTTTGTTCGTTCCATATGACGGATATGTACCGTTGCGTTATGGCGACCCCACCCCTTGACGTGATTGCCGGGTGGGAACAAGTTCAACAATTCACCAATGCGGCGAGGGCTGACATTGACGAGCTGCTGTGGAGACGTGATATCCGAGCAGCCTCAACCGAAGTGGCTCAGAGTTCCATTGCACGAGGTGGCGCGGATTCAGCGGCTCTTGAAGGGGCAGACCTTGTTGGGGTTGAAGAATCGCCGATGGGAAAAGTCTTCGCTGCAAGTTTGGCCATCACGGCTGAAGCCCCCAAATTTAATGAGATCTGGATGCGGGCGCCATTACAGGCGATCACCGGGCTTCACACACTTGTTGCGAAAGAGTTTGTTGACGAAGACAGGTTGGCTCGCCCGAGGTTAAACCAAGAGGCCGATGACCCCCTACACATTGGATTTCTGCCAGACCACCAGGAAATTCCTGGTGCACTAATGCGTCTGTCACAGCAATGTTCAACAACAAAAGTCCCTGCGGTAATTGAAGCCGGGTACGTCCATGGTGAAATCATGCGCTTGCGTCCATTTACCTGGGGGTCAGGGCTCGTTGCTCGCGCTACCGTTCGCACGGTTCTGAGCGCCAGAAGCCTTGATCCGTCCAATTTTTCCATCCCTGAAAACGGAATGTTCGAATCGAATCGGACCGCCTACGTCGCAGCGATCCGAGACTTTGCGACCGGGACCCAAGAAGGGATTGAGAGTTACTACGCGTGGTTCTCTGCCAGCATTGGACTTGGCGCAAGAGCGGCAGGTTAACCACCGTTAGTGGTTAGGCTCTTTACATGACCAAGTTACGGCACCCGCTGGCCGGTGTTGTGGTCACGATTATCGCGGTGTTGTGGACGATTCCCACGTTTAGCCTGCTCGTCACCTCTTTTCGACCACCATGGGCAGAGTTCGGTTCCGGCTGGTGGACGGTATTTACCCAACCCAACCTAACTCTGAACAATTACCAAGCCGTGCTGACCGGTGGCGAATATTTACCCGGTGGCATTACACCGTACTTCTTCAATTCAATTGTTGTTGCAATTCCGGCGACAATTTTTCCCATCGCCTTAGCCGCGATGGCGGCCTATGCCTTGAATTGGATGCGAGTTCGTGGGGCAATATTTATTCTTCTTGCGATCGTTGCCCTACAGGTCGTCCCCATTCAAATGGCCCTTTTGCCACTCTTGGACATGTTTAACACTGGCTGGTCACTGGGTCCAATTCCAATCGTCCCCACCTTTGAAAACCCAGAAACGGGGCGCTCTTTGCTCGCGGGTAACTTCATCACGCTCTGGATAGCGCATACGATTTTTGCGCTCCCTTTTGCTATCTATTTACTCTTTGTTTTTGGGGCCAAGGTTCCGAAGGAATTAATGGAGGCTGCTCGCGTTGATGGTGCAAGTCATCAATATATTTTCCGCAAAATATACCTACCTCTCACCATTCCTGCGCTGGCATCCGTTGCAATCTTCCAATTCATTTGGGTGTGGAATGACTTACTGATTGCAATTTCCTTTGTTGGTGGCGGTCCCCAAGTTGCGCCGATCACTGCCTATCTCTCTTATCTCAACGGAGGTTTTGGCCAGAACCAGCACTTGCTCACAGCGGCTGCATTTGTCGCGATTGCAGTCCCACTCGCTATTTTCTTTGCGTTACAACGCTTTTTTGTTCGTGGACTAACCACCGGTGCAATAAATTCCTAGATTTATGAACGGAGGCTTCGACGCTTTGCGTACCAAGTGATTCCCACTGCAACGGCACCGATAGCTACGCCAGCACTTGCGGCGATCGCTTGACGTTTTTCAACCTTTGCTTTCATCGATACTGGTTTTGCAAAGTCAAGAACGTCCCAGCCACGCTCCACAGCAATCGCGCGAAGTTCGCTATCGGGGTTAACGGCCCGAGGGTTACCGACCGCCTCAAGCATAGGTAAATCTGTTTGAGAGTCAGAGTATGCGAAACATTCAGAGAGAACGAAGCCATGATCTAATGCCAGAGAGTGCACGGCTTCAGCTTTGCCTTCACCGTATGCATAAAAAATAATTTCACCCGTGTATTTGCCGTCAACGATTGCAACTTGAGTACCGATCGCTAAATCAGCACCAAGGCGCGCAGCAATTGGCTCAACCATTTCATTCCCGGAAGTTGAAATGACTATGACTGTGTGACCCTGCTCCTTGTGCAAATTAATCAGGTCAACAGCTTCTTGGTAAACGAGAGGATCAATGAGCGTGTCGAGAGTCTCGGTAACAATCGCCTGGACTCTTGCAGCATCCCATCCGGTGACAAGTTGGGACATGTATTCCCGCATTGCTTCCATTTGGTCGTGGTCGGCGCCGGAAGCGAGGAACATGAACTGGGCATAGGCGCTGCGCATCACGTCGGTTCGACCGATGAGACCTTCTTTGTAAAACGGCTTAGCGAACACGAATGAACTTGATTTAGCCAAGATTGTCTTGTCTAGGTCAAAGAACGCGGCCACGGGCATGGAACCACGGTAACGCATACCTTGGGTTGTCCACAGATTTTAAATCCACTATTAACAAATATGTCATTTGGGCGTTGAGTTCAGTCATGTCTCATTCAACTCACGTGTTGCTCCTCGTTACCGCAGATTCACGGATCATTAATAATGTGAGATCCGTTGTTGATCCACTGGGAATTGATGTCATGGTGGTCACATCCCCACTTATTGCCAGAGAGACTTGGGAGAGCACCGAATTCGTCTTGGTCGGTTCAGATCTCGCAGGTGAATGCGTTGAAAATTTGGCTCCACGTCGAGCCCACTTGATCGTGGTTCACCTGAAGGAAGAATCTGAGCTCGGGGCACTCACCGCACCCAACTTCGAACGTGATATTTGGCGGCACGCTGTCGCGCTAGGTGCTGAAAATGTACTGGAATTGCCGACAGCCAACTTCTGGTTAGTCGATGCACTCTCACCCCTTGCGATCACTGAGCCGGTGAAAGCAACTGCGGGGGGCAACGTTATTTCAATTATCGGTGGGAGTGGCGGTGCTGGGGCTTCAACCTTTGCATCGAATCTTGCGGCAATTGCTCTCACGCAAGGTATGAGTTCGGTCGTGATTGATCTCGATCAGTTGGGCGGCGGCATTGATCTACTTCTTGGCGCCGAAGAAATCTCGGGTACACGTTGGCCCGACATAGATCCTGGTGCGGGAAGGATCGCAGGCGAAACCTTGACCGCGGCTCTGCCAAAGGCAAACGGAGTTGCGTTTCTGTCACAGAGTCGAACTGCAACAAGTGAGATGACTCTTGAAGTTGTGGCCGCAGTTGTTGACGCAGCACGTAGGGCATTTGATGTGGTTGTTCTTGACCTGCCACGAGAACAGAGCGAGTGCAATGGGCTGTTGATCGGTCAGAGTTTGGTTACCTGTGTAATCACACGAAACCATGTTCGCGCAATTGCGGCCAGTATCTCGCTATCGCATTGGGTTAAAAGATTGGGAAACCAAAGCCGCTTTGTTCTGATCAGTGACTCAAAAGGGCTTGGGCTCCCTGATATCTGTGGTGCTCTCGGAGATCAGGGGATAACTGAAATTGCCTTCATGCCCGCAATGACGACACGAGCAGACGAAGGTGATCCGCCGGGTATCAACTCCGGCTACCGGGATGTTTGCGAAGAACTGCTCGGTGAGGTGCGCGCCCAGACTTCGAAAAGTGCAGCATGAACCAAGCCCTCGCTAATCGGGTACGTACCCGTCTCATCTCATCAAATGTCACTGCCTCGCGCACCCATGTTCTACAAGCATTACGAGAGGAAGGAGTCGTTCTCAGCGAAGAATCGGCAGAAGAACTTGCACTCGTTCTTGAGCGTGAATTCAACGGTTCTGGCGTCCTGCAACCACTATTGGAAGAAGCCGGTGTCACCGACGTATTAGTTAATGGACCCAATGCGGTCTGGTGTGATCGGGGTCTTGGTCTTGAGCTCACGGGTATTGAGTTCAACTCGGATAATGAAGTAAGGCGGCTTGCCCAGCGACTTGCTTCAACAGCAGGGCGAAGACTCGATGACGCAGCGCCCATGGTTGACGCGCAATTGGGTGACGGAACTCGCCTGCATTGTGTGCTTTCACCGATCTCGACGGGTGGAACAACAATTTCACTTCGAATACCCAGTGCAAAAACGTTTACCGTGGAATCACTGATCGCCACCGGATCAATCAATCAGGAGATTGCCGATCTACTCATTTCAATGATCGGTGGTCGATTGGCGTTTCTCATTAGTGGAGGAACTGGCACAGGAAAAACTACCGTGTTGTCAGCGTTACTCGCCCAGGTGAATCCGGCGCACCGGATTGTGATTGTGGAGGATTCCTCCGAACTCAATCCTGCCCACCCGCATGTAGTCCGGATGCAGAGTCGACTTCCCAACGTTGAAGGGCAGGGCTCCATTACTTTGCGTGACCTTGTACGAACATCACTCCGGATGCGTCCTGATCGAATAGTTGTCGGTGAGGTTCGCGGCCCCGAGGTCGTTGAATTGCTCACTGCTCTTAACACGGGGCACGAGGGTGGTTGCGGAACGGTTCACGCGAATAGCCCGCAAGCGGTTCCAGCCCGATTGGCCGCCCTGGGGTTGACGGCAGGTATTGAGCGCGAGGCACTACATGCACTTATCGGCTCTGGACTCGACGCGGTTATTCACCTGGCCCGAGTGGGTGGCCGCAGGTTCCTCGACGGAATTCACGTCTTTGATCTCGATGAACGGGGCTTTGTAACCACTCGAGCAGCACTCATTCGGCAAGGTGATATTTGGGTGAAGGAATCTGGCTGGCGTGAACTTGTTAGCCGATGTGAACGCCGACAAGCATGATTTTTATTGCTGCACTCGCTGCAGGGATCAGTGCCTGGTTGTTCATTCCCGTTCGGGCACGTGCTCGTCTGGGATTTGTCAATGAAGTTGAATCTGAAGGTACGAAACCAGTTGGCCTATTCTTTTCATTGACTTCACTTGCTGACAACTTTGGAAGCCGTAAGCGCAAGGCCGTTAGCAAACAGCGAGACCAAACACTCGGTGCAATCTCCGTACTTGCCTCTGAGCTCACCGCAGGTCATTCACCTGAAACTTCATTGATCAACGTTGGGTCTCAAGTCTGGCCTTTGGCCTATACGGCTGCGGGCGCAGGCAGTGACACGACGGCGGCATTTACACTCGATGCACGCGCTAGGCCGGAACTGCGTTCCCTGGCCGCATGCTGGCACGTTGGGCTTAACAGTGGTGCGGGACTGGGAGCAAGTATTTCCCAGTTGTATATCGCCTTACGCGCCCAGCAGGAAGTGCGAGCCCACCTTGAAGCGGAATTGGCTGGACCGCGCGCCACGGCTGTGACCCTTGGATTTTTGCCCGTCATCGGCATTGGGCTTGGATACATTTTGGGTGCTGAACCTGTGACATGGTTCTTCTCAGGACTACTCGGTTTGGGAACACTCATGATCGGTATCGCACTGACATTGTCGGGTCTTTGGTGGACCTCCCGCATTGCCGGCGGTGTTGAGGCCATGCTGTGATCGTGATTGCTGCGATTTTTGCAGCCGTCAGTGTCCATTTTTTTCTTCAGCCACTACCTGCACGGCGAAGACCACGAAAGCGATTGTCACGGGTGGTGAGCAGCAAGTCACATGACAAAAATGAAATTGCCCAAACGAATTCAGCCTCACCCACATTTTTGAGGGTGGTCGGGATAGGAGCGGGTGCGCTGCTCGGGTGGACTTTTGGTGGAGTGATCGGGCTTGTAACTGGTGCTGGTGCGGGTTTTTATTTGATGCGAATGCTCAGCAAGCGAGAAGATGCACCGGGCAATATTGAGTCCGCAGCCGTGGCTCGAGACACACCGGTCTTCATTGATCTCTTAGCGGCGACGTTGGCGTCGGGTGCCACAATGCACAGTTCTCTGTCCGCGGCTGCGAACGCGATGCAGGGCAGTCCTATTCAGACTCGGCTCGCACCCGTATTAGCAGCTATTCAACTTGGAGCCGACCCACGTGATGCATGGAGCACCTTGATCGATGAACCTGTTTTGGGTCAATTAGCCATAAGCGTCAGGCGCTCCTATGACACGGGTGCTGGGCTTGAACCGGTACTTGTTGGGATTGCCACTGAGATGAGACGTGAGCACCGTTCTCGAGTCGAGGTCGCAGCGAGGACCGCGGGAGTAAAAGCCGTTATCCCACTGGCGGTGTGTTTCCTTCCAGCTTTTTTTGCATTAGGTGTTGTGCCGATTGTTGCCTCACTCGCGGCATCCACAGGCATGCTCCCAGGGTGACCAACAATCCACACGATTCACTTTGCAGCTGTTTGCTTTCGCTTACTTGTTTCAGACTCACTGTGTTCCCGAAACTCGGGATACAGAGAGGCACTAATGGAAACAAGATCCGCGAAAATCATGTCAGTACTGAAAGACGAAACCGGACTCACCACCACTGAATACGCCGTAGGAACTGTTGCAGTTGCAGGACTGAGTGGGCTACTACTCAAGCTTCTGACGAGCGACAGCCTTCGAGACCTTATTTGGTCAGTCATCAGCAACGCATTCTCACGGTTTTTCGGTTAACAGTGACAATTTGGATTGCAGCTTCCTTGGACTGGATAACCGGTCCAAGGAAGCACTCCCGAATCGGTAAGGAGACCCGATTGGGAGGCGAGAAGGGAATGGCCACACTGGAAACGGCACTCATGGTTCCCGTGCTGTTCCTCATTACTTTTCTATTCCTTTGCGGGATTTCACTCGGCGTACAGACATTGGCTCTGAGTGATGCAACCCGGACAGCTGCGCGCGAACTAGCCCGCGGAGCCAGTGAAGAGTCGGTACGCCAGGGCTTTTTTCGAAGTGAGCCAACAGCCCGATTGCAGATCATCTGGGACGTTGACACGGTTGCTGTGGAGACACTTAAGCCTGGTGAATTCGGGGTGAGTTTTCTCGGCCTCAGCCCTTTTGAACTCTCCCAGAAACATATTGCTCCGCGGGAGTGGATCAATGCGCAATGACGAGGGAAGTACAACAATTCTCACCTTGGTACTTGGATTCGTCATTTGCTCCGCTGGTGTGGTGGCAATGATCTTTGTCCAACTGACTCTGGCACGTGCCACTCTAGGCAGCTACGCGGATCTGGCAGCAATTGCAGCAGTCCAAACCAGCGGAGAACCTTGCGTAGCAGCAGCCCAGATCAGTTCTCGCAATGGTGTTGAACTTTTCGCATGCGAAGTTAACGGTGATCAATCAATCATTGAAGTGCGCATGCCCGCACCATTTCTGCTGGCGCGATTTTCCAACATTGAATCTCTTTCGGTTACGGCTCGAGCTGGTTACTCAGTAATTTCAGAATTTTGATTGCTCCGGATTTGCTAAGGGGCTCATTTCCATTCCCACATTTAGGTGACTGAATACAACCGGGACAACCGAAGTCACACGGGCAGGCTTGCACAGCTTCACGTGTGGCATTTACCCACCGCAGAGCATTGTCAAAACCATACTGGGCAATTCCAGCACCACCGGGTAGTCCATCGTAAATAAATATTGTGATTTCACCAGTGTCTGGGTGCATGGGAGTCGATACACCACCAATATCCCAGCGGTCGCAACTGGCAAAAAGAGGAAGCATGCCAATGCTGGCATGTTCGGCTCCGTGAATTGCGCCGGCAATGTCGGCGTCATCGACGTTAGTGTCGATCAGCGGGAAGGTCCACCAGACAGCTTTTGTCTTCAAGGATCGAACGGGTAGGTCAAGGAGTACGGTTCCCAGATTCTCACCGGTGAAATGCCGGCGCGCGTATGAAACAGTTTGTGAAGTGACTTCAACTTCGCCAAAATGCATGCGCAAACTGTGCGTGATCTCCTCGGTTCTTTCTTCATTGATGACATGAATATTGCTAATGTCTCGTGCAAAAGTTGTGTAATCCACCGGGGTTGCTTCAACGAGGGCAACTGCTGCTTCAAGGTCAAGTTCGTGAACGACAAATGTTTCACCCTGATGGGTGTAGACCGCACCCTCGTGAACACTTCGATGTGATGCTGAGTGGTCCACGTAACCGCACAGCCTGCCCGTACCGATCTCGACAACACGAACAGTTTCCCCACCGGTTCCGCGAAGGTCGGCAAGTGCGCTTGCAGCTTGGGTTTGTGTCCAGAACCAACCGGTTGGTCGTTTTCGAAGGAGCCCCTGGTCCACAAGGGTCTCAACAACGTTGGGTGCATTCTCTGGGAAAAACCGTGAAAGATCCTCGGTAGTTAAGGGAAGTTCCTGTGCAGCGGCACAAAGGTGCGGCGCCATAACGAATTCATTCGATGGATGTGAGATCGCTACCTCAACATCAGAATCAAAAAAGGTTTCGGGGTGGTGAAGTACATACGTATCCAGTGGATCTTCGCGGGCAATGAAAATTGCGAGTGCTGCTTCGCCACTGCGACCTGCCCGACCAACCTGCTGCCACAGAGATGCCTTGGTCCCGGGCCAGCCCGCTGTAATCACAATGTCGAGACCCGTGATGTCAATTCCGAGTTCCAAAGCATTGGTGGCAGCCATCGCGCGAATTTCGCCTGAGCGAAGGTCACGCTCAAGATCACGGCGTTCATGTGCGAGAAACCCGCCACGATAAGCGCGAACCATGTGTTCGATCTCAGCCGAATTGAAGTCGGCGCGCAGTAGTTCCTTTGTCCCCGCGGAGACGTATTCAACTCCACGTCGCGAGCGCGCGAATGCGACAGCCTGACTACCACTGGGGACAATTCGAGCGAGCAGCCGCGCGCTTTCGTCGAGTACACCCCGCCTGGTCTCGGTGTTGAGGATTGTGGGGGGTTGCCAAAAAACGAAAGTGCGTTGCGGGACTGCGGCGGTGTTTTCGCTAAATGAAGTTGCAGTTCTCCCCGTGAGCATCTCCAAGCTAAGAGTGGGGTTCCCCGAGGTGGCTGACGCGGCCAAAACGGTCGGCCAAGCACCGTACTTGTTTGCGATTCGGAGCAATCGCCGGATGATCATCGAGACATGTGCACCGAAGACACCTTTATATGTGTGTGCTTCATCGATAATCACGAACTGTAAGTGACGGAAAAAATGTGACCAATATTTATGTCCTGGCAAAATAGAAAAATGAAGCATATCTGGGTTTGTAAGTAAATAGTTTGCGTGCTTGCGCAACCACTGTCGATCCTCATGGGAGGTGTCACCGTCGTACACCCCGGCCCGAATGCCCGGAACCGCCCACGAATTCACGGTTTCAAGTTGATCGGCGGCGAGGGCTTTAGTTGGGGAAAGGTAAAGCACCGTTCCACCGGTCAGAGCCGAAGTGATAGCGGGCGCATTAAAAGCAATTGTCTTTCCCGTTGCCGTTCCTGTGGCGAGAATTGAATCGGTGCCCTCGTAGGAACTCTGGGCAAAATCAACCTGGTGCTTCCACAGAGATGTAATACCTTCGCGCCCCAGCGACGATCGCAACTCGGAGGAAATCCACTTTGGCCAAGGAACTGTCGTGCCGGGACTCTCAGGGATCACCCGCAGGTGCACGATTTCCTCACCCGTATCCATGAGGGAGTGGGGATCAGGCAACATAGGGACATCTTGCCTTGGGCAGACGACAACGCATTCTTCTGCCAAGGTGGGGGAATGGAATTCGTGTTGGGTGCGGGGGCTGGCGGGTCGGGGACCGAAGTAAACGTTGTTTACTGCTCGGGAAGTCTCGATCTAGAAACGGTCGACGAGTTCAAGCACAGGGTTCTTCCCCTGCTCGTTGCCGGGGCTCCATCATTGGTATTGGACCTCGGCGGAGTCGGTTTTATGGACTCAACCGGGTTGGGCGGCTTGATCGCCGCCCTAAAACGTGCCCGAGAAGCCGAAATTGGACTGGATTTAGTGGTGAACACGGAACGGGTTTCGCAATTACTCGCCCTCACAGGGGTTGACGTCCTATTGCCAATATATGAATCCCAACAATTGGCCTTGGCATCGAATTAGTCACATTTTTAACACCTTCCCAGTAATTCCGGGCATCAATCGGTAGGCTCTCCCCGAACGTTTAGGGGAAATGCTGGTGCGTGCACAAGCTATTTGACCGAGACACAAGTGTGAAATGCGACGGTAATTAACCGCGTTAATCGATGAGGGAGACCAATGATCAAGTTTGCAGATGTCACGTTGGAGGGGAGCAACCAAAGCATTGTCATTGGCGTTGCTGTCATCGCCATCGCAGCACTGTTTGTTGCAGCCGTTCTCGTGCGCCAAGTACTCAGCGCCGACCAGGGAACCGCGCGCATGCAGGAAATCGCCGGGGCAATTCAGGAGGGCGCATCCGCGTTCCTGAACCGTCAATTCAAGACGCTGGCAATTTTTGCCGTACTTGTTTTCTTCGTCTTGTTTATCCTGCCCGCGGACACAACGAGTGAGCGAATTGGTCGAAGTATCTTCTTCCTAGTTGGTGCAGTGTTCTCCGGTGTCACCGGCTACATGGGTATGTGGCTCGCGGTCCGCGGAAACGTTCGCGTTGCAGCTGCGGCAAAAGATGGCACCGAGCAGAAGGCAATGAAAATTGCATTCCGCACAGGTGGCGTTGCTGGCATGTTCACCGTTGGTCTTGGCCTCTTCGGCGCCGCCCTCGTTGTTCTCGTCTACAAAGGCGAAGCCCCTAAGGTTCTGGAAGGCTTCGGTTTCGGTGCGGCCCTTCTCGCCATGTTCATGCGAGTTGGTGGTGGAATCTTCACCAAAGCCGCTGACGTTGGCGCCGACCTTGTTGGCAAAGTCGAGCAAGGTATCCCAGAAGATGACCCCCGCAACGCGGCAACAATTGCTGACAACGTGGGTGACAACGTAGGTGACTGCGCCGGTATGGCGGCTGACCTCTTTGAGTCATACGCCGTGACTTTGGTTGCAGCCCTCATCCTTGGTAAAACAGCATTCGGGGAACTTGGTCTCGTCATTCCATTGGTGATTCCGGCGATCGGTGTACTGACCGCGGTTGTCGGCATCTTTGCGGTCTCGCCTCGTGAGTCCGACCGATCCGGCATGTCCTCGATCAACCGTGGATTCTTTATTTCTGCTCTTATTTCGGCGGTGCTAGTAATTGCGGCGGTCTTCACTTGGGTTCCCGAATCATGGGATGAAATTGAAAGCATTGGCGGAATTGCAGCGATTGAGGCAGCCGACACAATCAGCCCACGCTGGTACGTAATTGGAGCGGTATTCATCGGAATTATTCTCGCAGCGCTTATCCAGCAACTGACCGCTTACTTCACCGAAACGAATCGTCGACCAGTTGATGACGTTGCCAAGACTTCGCTTACCGGTCCAGCAACCGTCATTCTCTCCGGTGTTTCCCTCGGACTTGAATCAGCCGTTTACTCGGCACTTCTCATCGGTGCCGCTGTCTATGGCGCATTCCTCGTTGGGGGCGGCTCGGTTCTGCTCTCACTGTTCGCGATCGCACTCGCAGGCACAGGTCTTTTGACCACGGTCGGCGTGATCGTTTCCATGGACACATTCGGACCTGTTTCGGACAATGCCCAAGGTATTGCTGAAATGTCCGGTGACGTCCACGGTGACGGTGCTGCAATTCTGACCCGCCTCGACGCTGTTGGTAACTCCACCAAGGCAATCACCAAGGGAATTGCAATTGCAACCGCGGTGCTCGCTGCTACAGCACTCTTCGGCGCCTTCCGAGACGCGATCATCGGTGCAACGCTGACGGCCAAGGACGCGGTTGCCGGCTTGAGCCCAGCAGATGCGCTCCAGTACGGCGGAATCCTCGATGTTGCATCCCCAGCCAACCTGGTTGGTTTGATCATCGGTGCAGCCGTTGTCTTCATGTTCTCAGGTCTAGCAATTGACGCGGTCTCGCGTGCTGCGGGCGCTGTGATCTACGAAGTACGACGTCAATTCCGCGATCACCCAGGGATCATGGCGGGAACCGAGAAGCCCGAATACGGCAAGGTTGTCGACATCGTTACCCGTGACTCACTCCGTGAACTGGTAACACCAGGAATCCTGGCCGTGTTCACTCCGATTGCGGTTGGTTTCGGTTTGGGTGTTGGCGCACTGGGTGCATATCTCGCCGGAACAATTGCTTCGGGTGTTCTCATGGCAGTGTTCCTCTCCAATAGCGGTGGGGCTTGGGATAACGCCAAGAAGTTCGTCGAAGACGGTAACTACGGAGGCAAGGGATCCCCTGCCCACGAAGCAACCGTCATCGGTGACACCGTTGGTGACCCATTCAAAGACACCGCTGGCCCAGCCATCAACCCGCTGATCAAGGTAATGAACCTGGTCGCACTCTTGATCGCCCCAGCGATTGTGGGTGTCAGTGTCGGCGCAGATGCCAACGACGCAATCCGGTACGCGGTAGCAGCATTCGCCGTAATCGTGATTGTGATCGCTGTTGTCATCTCTAAGCGTCGCCCGATTGCGGTCGGTGATTCACAAGAAATCGAGATTGCCAAGTAATACAGATTCATAAGCGAGAGGGTCGGGCCAAGTGCTCGGCCCTCTTGTGCTTTTCCGGGGACCTCCTCATTAGTGCTGGCCCACAAAATATAGGAGTGAGAAGCCTCAATTCAGGGGGCGGTGCGATACCTATATATAGGTGTGTCCTACCGTCAGGTTTCGATCGAAGGGGATTTTTGGCCCCTGACCCGAGAGGATCACATGGCGAGCAAGACACTGGTGATTGTTGAATCACCGGCCAAGGCGAAGAAGATTGCTGGCTATCTTGGACCCGATTACGAGGTTCTCGCATCAGTTGGCCATATTCGCGACCTTGTTGCTAAGAAGTCTGACCTTCCACTCGAGGAGCGCAAGAAGCCGTGGGCAAAGCTGGCCGTGGACGTTGATGACGGTTACAAAGCGTTCTACATAGTCCACGAATCCAAAAAAGCGACAATCAAGGCGCTCAAGGCTGCCCTGAAGAATTCTGATGAACTCCTGCTGGCAACGGACGAGGACCGCGAGGGTGAAGCAATCTCCTGGCACCTCATGGAAGTCCTTCAGCCCAAGGTTCCTGTCAAGCGCATGGTCTTCAACGAGATCACCAAGGAAGCAATCCAAGAGGCGGTCGCCAATACCCGCGATGTGGACATGGATCTGGTGGAAGCCCAGGAGACCCGCAGAATCGTGGACCGGCTTTACGGCTACCCCGTCTCTGAGGTGCTCTGGAAAAAGATCGGGCGCGAAGCTCGTTCTGCTGGCCGCGTTCAATCTGTTGCGGTGCGTCTCGTTGTTGAGCGCGAACGAGTCCGTATGGCCTTCAACTCAGCTGGATATTGGGATGTGAAGGGTAAGTTCACTCCAGGGGATTTTGAGGCCAAACTCGCATCAATCGACGGCAAGCGAATCGCATCTGGTGGTGATTTCAACCAGTTGGGTGAATTGGTTAAGACCGATGTTGTGCTCCTTGACGAAACTGAATCAAAAGCATTTGTCGCATCCCTTGCCGGTGTTGAATACACAGTTCGTTCCGTTGAACAAAAGCCCGGACAGCGCAAGCCAAAAGCTCCATTCACAACTTCAACAATTCAGCAGGAAGCGTCAGGTCGATTCCGTTGGGGTTCGCAGCGCACCATGCGAGTTGCTCAGGGACTCTATGAAAACGGCTACATCACATACATGCGAACCGACTCGGTCAACCTCTCCGCGCAAGCGTTGAATGCTGCACGCAAACAGGCCACCGAGTTGTACGGCCCCGAGTACGTTGAGACGACCCCACGCGTGTGGGCTAACAAATCAAAAAATGCCCAAGAGGCCCATGAGGCAATTCGGCCGGCGGGTGACACTTTCCGCACCCCGGGTGAAGTGAGCAAGGAACTGACAGGCGACGAATTCCTTCTCTATGAACTAATTTGGAAACGCACCGTCGCCAGTCAGATGGTGAACGCTCAGGTTGCCACCACCACGATCAAGTTCGGTGCTCAAGCAGCAGACGGTAAAGACGCTGAATTCAGTGCCAGTGGAACGGTTGTAATTTTTGCGGGATTCAAGGCCGCACTTGACGAACTCGTCTCTGAGGATGACAAAGAAGAAGACCGTCAGCTCCCGGCATTGAGTGAAGGTCAAAAACTCAACGCGAAGGAACTCACGCCAGAGGGTCACACCACTAAGCCTCCAGCACGATTCACGGAAGCAACATTGGTAGGCAAGCTCGAAGAACTCGGAATCGGCCGTCCATCAACGTATGCATCCATCATGTCAACAATTGTTGATCGTGGATACGTGTGGAAAAAGGGATCAGCACTTGTCCCCAGTTTCACAGCCCTTGCTGTTGTCCGACTCCTTGAAGAACACTTTGGTGAATTGGTCGACTACAAGTTCACCGCCAATATGGAGGAAGCACTCGATGAAATCGCGATGGGCAAAACCAATCGCGTCAAACAACTCGATGCATTTTGGCGCGGCGGGGAAATGTCCACGGGTCATTTCCATGGTGTGAAAGCACTGACCGAAGACCTTGGTGCAATTGATGCTCGTGGAATTGCGACCATGCCGATTAAGGGAACCGACGCCATGCTGCGCGTGGGCCGTTACGGAGCCTATGTCGAGCGTGGTGAAGAACGCGCGAATATCCCGATGAGCACAGCACCGGATGAACTCACCGCTGAGTTGGCCGAGCACTTACTCCTTGAGCCTTCAGGGGACCGGGAACTCGGCCTTCACCCTGATACCGGACTCATGATTGTGGCTAAATCTGGTCGCTACGGCCCTTATGTAACGGAGAACCTGCCAGAAGGCTCACCCAAGTCAGCTAAGCCACGCACCGCGTCGCTCTTTAGTTACATGAAGCCGAGTGATGTATCACTGGATCAGGCGATTTCACTCCTGAGCCTGCCGCGCATTGTCGGGATTGACCCTGAGTCCGCGGAGGAAATCACCGCGCAGAATGGTCGTTACGGTCCCTATCTCATGAAGGGTAAAGACTCACGATCGTTGGACAACGAGGATCGAATCTTTGAAGTAACCCTTGCCGAAGCTTTGCAGTTGTATTCCCAGCCGAAAGTACGACGCGGTAAAGGTCAAGCTGCTGGGCCACTGCGTGAGATTGGCATCGACCCATCGAGTGGAAAGTTGATTGTTGTCAAGGAAGGGCGCTTTGGCGCTTATGTCACCGACGGTGAAATCAACGCAACCCTTCGGGTTGCCGACGACCCGATGAGTGTTGGTCTTGATCGGGCAAGTGACCTGATCGCTGAGCGCCGGGCAAAAGGGCCAGCTCCCAAGAAGGTTGCCAAGCGGGCACCTGCCAAGAAAACGGCAAAGAAGGCAGCTAAGAAAACGGCAAAGAAGGCAGCTAAGAAAACGGTAGCTAAGAAGACGGTAGCGAAAAAAGCTGAGCCGACAGCGGCTGACGTTATGTCCGGCCAAGAAGTCACAATCTAGGAACAACCATGACCGGATATTTCATTGCATTTGAGGGTGGTGAAGGTGTTGGTAAGTCCACCCAAGAAGCCCTGCTCGCAGATTACTTAACCCAGATAGGTAAGACGGTAATTCGCACCCGCGAGCCGGGTGGCACGCCAGCAGCCGAGCAAATCCGTGACACGGTCCTGAGTCGGGAACATGAAGGTATGAATCCCCAAAGTGAGGCACTACTTTTTGCCGCTGCGCGCGGGGATCACGTTGCTCGGGTGATCCGACCGGCGATCGCCCGAGGTGATGTCGTGATCTGTGATCGTTTTATCGACTCGTCGATCGCCTACCAAGGGTATGCGCGTGCACTCGGTCCCGATCGCGTCAGAGATTTAAGCATGTGGGCCACTGGCGGACTTCTTCCTAACCTCACCATCGTGTTGACCCTTGACCCTGAAGTGAGCATGAAACGGGTGATCAATCCTGATCGCATGGAAGCTGAACCGATGCAGTACCACCGCGATGTCGCCGACGCATTCATTGAAATTGCTGCGCTGGATCCTGATCGTTACCTAGTAGTCGATGCAACAGGAACGAAGGAAGAAATTGCTAAGGTTATTCGTCAACGGGTAATGCAGGAATTGAATTAGAAGTGCAACCGATATGGGATGCACTCGTCGGTCAGGCTGATGTAGTTGAAAAACTAAGCCGTGCGGTAAGTGACGCTGAGAAAATCCGAGTTGGTGAACCGGGTCCTGCTATGACGCACGCTTGGTTAATCACTGGGCCGCCGGGATCGGGAAGGTCAACGGCTGCAACGACATTTGCCGCTGCACTCATTTGTCCATTGAATGGTTGCGGCGCCTGTCAGATCTGTCGAATGGCTCCCGTCGGTGGTCACCCTGACGTTGAAATTATTACTCCCAGTGGCTTGTCCTACGGTGTTGACGAGGCCCGCGAACTGGTTCGTCTTTCATCCCTTGCGCCCATTGACAGTCCTTGGCGAGTGATTGTGATGGAAGACGCTGACCGTCTCACCGACCAAGCATTTGACTCGCTCCTAAAAAGTTTAGAAGAACCAACCCCGCATACCGTGTGGGTGTTGTGTGCTCCCAGTGTCGAAGACGTACTCCCGACAATCGTGTCCAGAACGAGACACGTTTCGTTGCGTACACCAACGACAAAAGACGTTACCGAACTCCTGATCAACACCTACAAGATTGATCCCGCAATGGCGGCATTTGCTGCTCGTGCATCACAAGGTCATATCGGTCGGGCGCGTGGATTGGCCACCGAGGAAGCGAGTCGCACCAGAAGACAGTCTGATTTGCGAGCAGCAATCAGCCTTCGGGACATTCCCTCATGTATTTTTGCGGCGCGCGACATGGTCACTGAAGCAACAGCGGCTGCAAACACTCGAGCGGACATACTCGATACCAAAGAGGATGTATTACTTCGGGCGGCATTTGGTATTGAAGAGGGAAGCCGGGTCACAGGAACTTCTAAGCGCAGTGTTGATTCTGCTAAGAAGCAACTTCTTGCCCACCAAAAAACTAGGCGCAAGCGAATGATCCGTGACGAGGTGGACAGGTCCCTCGTTGATCTACTCGGATTATTCCGCGACATTCTGATTGTTCAACTTGATAGCAATCTAGAACTCATCAATCAAGAGATGCGCCCTGCAATCGAGTCATTTGCTGCTCGTGGCAATCCTGCGGACACCACCCGCACACTTGAAGCTATTGAACGTGCTCGGGCATCGATTAAGGCAAACACGCCACCGCAGCTTGCCCTTGAAGCACTGATGGTTTCGATCAAAGATCCGAAGCTCGCATCAGTCCATACGAATATGCAATAAGTGAGTTGGCGGCGGGCTGTAGGTTCACTGCGCCACCAATGTCGGGTGAGGCCAGAAGTTCAGCTGCTGCGGAAAGCAAATTGTCGTAACTGTCACAACCTAATTCCAGTCGTTGAGCAACGACCGCCGCAGCGCTATTTGCGCTATTAGCCGCGGCTGTTCCTGGAAGTGAGGAACTCAGTTGATGCAAAACCATAAGTCGATCACAGAGTGCATTGAGTGCAACGGCTGCCTCCGCGTCGGCATTGAGCATTTCGCGGCCGGCATCACCGTGTAGAACGGAAATACTGGTGCTCATGTTCACCACTTGAGTGCGAACCGCGAGGTATCGTTTGACGCAATCACGGCCAATTGCCCCGCGAGGCAAAGGTGTTGCGGGTGGAGCGAAGTTCCTCATTACCGGTCGACTCCCCAATCGGCGCCAACGGCGGATACTGACCAAGGAGAGGAGTGCTCCGCCAGCACTGAGTAGCCACAGGCCCGGCGCGGTGTTAACGACTGCCAGGGTACCGGTAGTTAGGGCGACCCCACCTCCAGCAATCGCGCCGAAACGAAGTGAATCCAAACGAGCCTGATATCTACGATGCGCTTTTTTCTCAGTCGCTAATTCCATTTTGTAAGCGCGATTCAACGTCTTATTGCCGGTGGCAGCGGAGAATGCGTCAATTACATTCAGGCCCTTGGCAATCCCTGCTTCGACCATGGCTGAGATCTCTGCCGGTGTGGGTGGTTGTCGGCTCACCGATATACCGTAAGGCGCATGACCCGGTCATTGCCAGTCGGCATCCGTGCAATTGCACTAGGTGCCTTGGCGGCCGCGCTAATGGCCGGTTGCGCGAGCACAAATGCGACGGCTCCCAGCGCCCCTGTAACCCAATCCACTCCGTCAGCGATCCCCGACCTTGAGGTCTTCTACAACCAAGAGATCCAATGGCGAGACTGCGGTGACGCTGACTGCACCACATTTGAGGTGCCACTGGACTACCAAGATCCCAAGGGTGATCGGGTTGAACTCGCCATGACAAAAGTGCGGGCACGTGGTGAATCAATTGGTTCACTCTTTGTTAATCCAGGTGGCCCCGGTGGCAGTGCATTCAATTACGCCAAAGCTGCTGACTACATTGTTAGCGATCACATCCGCGATTCATTTGATGTCGTGGGTGTTGATCCGCGCGGGGTTGGTCAAAGTGACACGATTCGTTGTTTAACCGATGAACAGATTGATGCGCAGATTTCAGCCGATGGATCCCCTGACACAACATTGGAAGAGAGTCGACTGATCCTTGACGCAGGATTCATCGGTCAAGCCTGCAAGAACAAAGACAATCCGCTAATTGCCCACATGTCTACCGTTGAAGTTGCTAAAGACATGGACATTGCACGAGCACTCGTCGGAGACCCGGTAATGAACTTGCTGGGGAAGAGTTACGGAACTGCAATTGGAACCACCTATATGGCGCTGTTCCCTGAACGAGTTGGTCGAATGGTCCTCGACGGAGTCCTTCCCACCTATTTGAATCAACTGGAATTAACCCAAGGGCAGGCAGAAGAATTTGAAGTTCTGTTGCGCTATTTCGTTAGTGATTGTCTCGAGCAAAGTGACTGCCCGCTCACCGGAAATGTTGATCAGGGTGTTCAACAAATTCAGCAGTTCCTTACGGAGCTTGACTCTGAACCACTAACAGGGGTGAATCAGCGTGACCTAACGCAGAGTTTGGCCACCTTTGCGATAGTGAGTTACCTGTACTTCCCTGAACAAGATTTTCCGGACTTACGCGCCGGGTTAAATGCAGCGATCACCCGTGGCGAGCCAGACACTCTGTTAAACCTTCTTGACCAGCGAATTAGCCGCTCACCTGATGGCCGCTATACCGATAACTCTACGGATGCGTTCTACGCGGTCTCCTGCCTTGATTACCCCGTCACCCAAAGCATTGATGACGTCCGTGACTTTGCTAACCAACTGGCAATCAGCGCTCCAACATTCGGGGACAATCTGGGCTGGGGTGTTCTTGCATGTAAAGACTGGCCCTACACGGCCCAGCAAAAAACCGACATAATCGCCAATACCTCAACACCCATCATGTTGATTGGCACCGAAAATGACCCAGCGACTCCCATCCAATGGGCAGAGGAAGTGGCAACAAAATTGGGTAACGCGGAACTCATTGTGTGGGAAGGCGGTTACAACCACACCGCCTACCGTGAAGGCAGCGACTGTGTCACCGACCGTGTTGATGCCTACCTGCTTGAGGGGACAATCTCCCCGGGCACCACAACCACCTGCTAGGAGGCATACCCCCAAGGGGTATAGTTAAGGCATGAATCATGGCTATTCCGCAGACAAAGAGGCGGTTCTCAAGCGCTTAAAGCGCATTGAAGGACAAGTCCGTGGCATTGAACGGATGGTCGAAGAAGACACCTACTGCATTGACGTTCTCACCCAAGTTTCTGCAGCGACAAAAGCACTGCAATCAGTTGCGCTCATATTGGTGGGGGATCACCTCAACCACTGTGTCGCAGACGCCATTGTTCAAGGTGGCACCCAAGCCCAAGAAAAGATTCAAGAAGCCCAAGACGCTATTGCCCGACTCGTGAGGAGTTAATCACCATGTCGGAAAAAAACATCAACGTTGACGGAATGACCTGCGGACACTGTGTTAATGCAGTAACCGAGGAAATTTCTAAAATTCCCGGCGTTACTGCGGTAAACATTGATTTACGCGCAAGCGAAATCTCACCGGTCACCATTACTGCAGGCAACGAAATCAGTGACGCTGACATCGCCGCAGCTGTTGAAGAAGCAGGCTACTCAATCGTCTCCGCATGAGTGATCACATGAGCACCCCGGTAGTTCTGGCAGTGGGCGGCATGACCTGTGCTTCGTGTGCCATGCGGGTTGAAAAGAAATTAAATAAACTCCCAGGCGTTGTAGCAACCGTGAATTACGCAACCGAAAACGCCACAATTGAGTTACCCACAGAGTTAAGCATTAATGATGCAATCGCCGCGGTTGAATCCGCTGGATACACGGCCAAAGAGCTAGCGCACAGTGGTGACGAACAAGGTGAAATCAAAGATTCTGCCGAAGTCGTCCTCCGCAACCGACTTGTAATCTCTTCGATTCTCACCGTTCCCGTAGTACTCATGGCAATGATTCCCGCACTTCAATTTGATTACTGGCAATGGCTCTCACTAACACTTGCAAGCCCTGTCGTGATCTGGGGAGCGCTACCGTTTCACCGAGCGACCTGGACCAACCTTCGGCATGGCGCCGCCACCATGGACACTCTTATTTCAATGGGGGTAATCGCCGCCTACACCTGGTCCCTCTACGCCTTGTTCTTTGGCGGGGCAGGTGAAACTGGAATGAAAATGGAATTCACCCTCCTCCCCAATCACAGTGGCACAAGTGAGATCTACCTTGAAGTCGCATCAGCGGTAACCGTTTTCATTCTGCTCGGTCGGTATTTTGAATCACGAGCAAAATCAAAAAGCAGCGCGGCGTTAACAGCGCTCCTGAACCTTGGCGCCAAAACCGTCTCAGTCATAACAGCTGGGACCGAAAGTCAAATTCCGATCGGCAGTTTGAAGTTGGGGGACAACTTTGTTGTCCGACCCGGAGAGCGAATTGCGACTGATGGAATCGTTGTTGAGGGCGCAAGCGCTGTCGACGAAAGCATGATTACAGGTGAGTCAATCCCTATCGAAGTAACAGCGGGGGACCGTGTTACCGGGGCAACGCTAAACGCAAGTGGTCGGCTCGTTATTGAAGCAACCGCAATTGGTTCCGACACGGCACTCGCGAGAATCACGAGCTTGGTCGAAAATGCCCAGGCGGGTAAAGCGCCGATTCAGCGCTTGGCTGACCGGGTTGCCGCCATCTTTGTCCCTATCGTCATTCTGCTCGCCCTTGGCACTTTGATTGGTTGGCTACTTGCTGGTGAAGAACCCAACTTCGCATTCACTGCCGCGGTCGCAGTACTTATCATCGCCTGCCCGTGTGCATTGGGTCTTGCAACACCCACCGCACTGCTGGTGGGAACCGGTCGTGGCGCCCAGTTAGGTGTTCTCATTCGCGGACCCCAAATCCTCGAATCAACAAAACGGGTCAACGTAATTGCCTTGGACAAAACCGGAACCATCACGACAGGGAAAATGTCGGTGCAAGAGATCAAACTCACCGGGAACGTCAGCCTCAACGAATTCCTTACTGTTGCAGGTTCCCTTGAAAACTCCAGCGAACACCCAATCGCTCAATCAATCTCGAACTACGCCAAGGAGCGCGTGGAACTCGTCACTCCCATGGACTTTGTTTCAACCCAAGGACGCGGAGTGCAAGGGTTCATCAACGACAAGGCCGCGATAATCGGTAACCCTGATTGGCTAGCTACCGAGTTCTCACTCGCCGTTGACACGAACTGGGTATCAATTCAACAAGATCAAGGTCACACCGTTGTCGCTGTTGCCTGGAACGGTGAAGTCCGCGGATTCATTTCCGTCTCAGACACCATCAAGGCTGACTCCAAAAGTGCAATCGCGCGATTCAAAGAACTTGGTCTAACCCCTGTCCTTATCTCGGGAGATAACCGCAGTGCAGCCAAGCAGGTCGCCAAGGAAGTCGGTATTGACACCGTGTATGCAGGGGTTCTCCCCGCAGACAAAGTCGGCATCATTGTGCAACTCCAATCCGAGGGAAAAGTTGTCGCAATGGTGGGAGACGGCGTCAACGACGCGGCAGCACTGGTTCAAGCAGATCTCGGTATGTCCATGGGATCTGGCACGGACGTCGCTATTGAAGTTAGTGACATTACGCTCACCAACAGCAACCTGACAAGTGCAGCAACAGGAATTGATCTTGCCCGCAAGACCCTAGCCACAATCAAAGGAAACTTATTCTGGGCCTTCGCCTACAACGTGGCAGCAATACCGCTTGCCATGGCTGGGCTCCTGAATCCAATGATTGCTGGAGCCGCAATGGCTTTCTCTAGCGTTTTCGTCCTCACAAATAGCCTCCGTCTCCGAGGGTTCAAGCCCACCAAGTAACCTTGGCAAGCCCATTGGGCAGGCCGCCTTAGCTCAGGGGTAGAGCAACGCACTCGTAATGCGTAGGTCCGGAGTTCGAATCTCCGAGGCGGCTCCACGTTTTGGGCTCGTTTTCCGTGGATATGCGTACATTTTGCCTACATGTGCGCGCGGAGTCTTGTGTGGCTGCGGGAAAGAATTGGAAAGCTTTTTGTTGAGCATGGAACTATTGGTGCCCGTGCAGCTCTCTAATAAGGTGTAGTGTCAATATTGAAGCGGTACATGTTTCCTCAATCACCTCACAGGGAGTGTTAATGTCTGTTGTTTCTGGTAAGTCCATGGTCGCATTCGCCGCGTCACTAGTGATGGCGGCGGGCGGGTTAACTGTGGCATCGGGGCCAGCGTTTGCGGCAGAAAAAGATGAGAAGCCGCAGAAAGTTAGTGTGCTGTTTGCCTTTGATGGCCGGGCAGCTTTCATGACTGCGGTAAATGGCTCCCAGCGCATGTATGACTTTGTGATGCCTCTGACATGTATAAGTGCCACCGAATGTGAGGAAGTGATGTGGTTCACTGACCGTCCCGCTCGGGATTCAGACTCGATGAGTTTTGAGAATTTTGCGGGGTTGTGGGATGTGAAAGGAAGCAACAGTTTCGCTTCCGACCCACCAAATATTGCGATCGTTACCCAAGATGGTGATTCACGCGACACGATTATTGCGGACATGCGTAACCCGCGGGTGGCAACAACTACAGACGGGCAGAAGTACTTCACTGCCCGGGTGCGCACCGAGACGAAAAAAGGGACCACCCAAATTGCTAAAAGCGACAGCGCCCTCGCCCGTCACGCCAAAAACCCCACCAACACACCCATCCCCAACAACCTCGGACCCACCAGCATCTTCATTGACGCGGAAAACATGGGCCAAAGCATGCCCCACTGCATGGACCCCCTAAGCGAAGAAGTCAAGTATTTTACGCCGAATGGGATAGGCACGAAGCTAGAATTGGAGTGTCCCAACTCGCCGTCCGAAGGGAATAGTTGAAAGCCAAGCGTCGAGGATTGAGTCCATTGATTTTGGGGCTTGAAGATCGCTGTCACGAAGCCTTGGTCTCGCTCCGTGACTTGTCGAATACGTACATTTTTGCGCACGGTCCTAACGCAAGCGTAATGCGCAGGTCTGGGATTGCTGCCCGGAGGATCACGCTTGGATCGAGGCCTTCAAGCATGTCACGTAATACAACTGTTAGACCCTTAGTGCACAGTCTTCATGATCTAGGTGGAGGGTCCTTCCGTAGGGGAATACTCCGTTGGGAGCGCTACTCATCGAGGTGTTTGACGGCATCCCACGTGTGATTCTTCCGTACTGATGAACCAATTAATTACATATCGCACAGGAAAATACCCAAATTACTGACGAAGCAACAAATTCGCTACTGGTTCTTCTCAGAGGTCTTCGCAAAATCTTGGCTAGCGAGTAGGAGTGATCGGTCCTACGTTGCTTAATTTCGATGCGCAAGCTGCACCGCTGCACAGAGAGCCATCAGGCATTGTTGTGTTGTCGAATGTTGCCCCAGAAACCTTTGCTCTGCTCAAATCCGCTCCAGCGAGATTGGCGTTTTGCAGTTGGGCTCCTTGCAGGTTTGAATTCGAGAGGTCAGCTCCTTGTAGGTTCGCACCCGAAAGGTCCGACGTCGATAGATTCGCATCAGAGATATCTGCTCCTTGCATCGCGCTTTCCTTCATTTGCGAGGACTGGAAATTAGCTCCACTAAAGTTTGCGTTCTGCGCCTTCACGCTGCCTAGGTTTGCTCCCTGGAAGTTCGCTCCCTTGAATGAAGCACCCACGAGGGTCGCTTTCGACAGATTTACGTTCACGAAACGCCCACCATCGAGCGTCGTTCCGCGCGCATTGATACTGGCCATCCTTGCGCCATTGAATGTGCCACCGGGTAGGGACAGCCCCTTAATCGAGAGGCGGGAAAGGTTTTTCCCACTAGCTTGCACACCAGCAATCACACTCTTGCGCAACTGTGTGGATACCGCTTTCGATTTACAACAAGAAGTAAAGATTTTCTTTAAGTTCACTGTGCCCTGTGCGCTATGAAACTGACTCAAAAAGGCGTAGGACTTAGCAGTGGAAGTTGACATGCCCATCTTTTTAAATTGCGCGAGTACGCATGCTTGCTTATTTGGACCCGTCGCGTTCTTACATGCTGAAGTGTCAACGCTCTGGCATGAGACAGGTCCGATTGCAAGATTGTCCGGTGTAGCCAGACCTGTAATGGTGGCCACGGTGGCTCCAGTCGTGGTGTCAAGAACGGTCACGGTTCCTGTAGGTGACGAACTTGGCGAGCTGAGGGAATTAGACACATACGCACGGGTCCCGTCCGCACTCAGGGCAACGTCGAAGGGTAACGGTCCCGCAGCGTACGTCGCCACCGGAGCAAGGGTGCTCGCGTCAATAACCGTAACCGTGTTGCCCCCAAGGTTGGTCACCCATGCGGACTCACCATCGGGGGCAAATCTCACTCGTTCCGGGTTGGCACCTACAGGGATATTCGCAATGATGGTGTTCGTTGTAGTAGAGATTACGTTGATGGAGCTCGAGGAGTCGCCAGCCACCCACAGTTGCTGACCTGACGGGGATAGTGCGATTCCTTTGTTGTGACTGCCCGTGGGAATGGTCTCCGTGATGGCGAATGTTGCACTGTCGAGAACATAGACATTCTGGTCCGACTGCGAGTAGGCACTCATGTACACCACGGGCGCATTAGTGGAGGCCGCAATTCCGTAACCGCCCCCGATCGAAGGTAGGGCGGTAGTGGTTGGCACGTTTGTTGCCGTGTCAATGCTGGTGATGCTTGATGGGTTCGTGTTGGCCACATACACGGTTGAGCCGTCGGAACTCATCGCGATGCCCGTGGGTACATTCGAATCGGCGATGGTCGCGGTAACCTGATTTGCAATAAGATCAACAACGCTGATCCCGCCCCCGTTATTCGTCACGTAGGCGGTGTCTTGATTCGCAGTTAAAACGATGCTGCCGGGTGTATCTCCAATGTCGATCGGGGAGCCCACGATCACGTTCGATGCAGTGCTTGCCATTCGAATGCTGCCGTTGAAGTCAACAACGTAGAGAGTTGGGGAGCACAGGGGTTGGCTCGTTGTTCGGTCCTGCGCTGGGGGCACTGCTGGCACTCCTACCGCTGCTGGTGCGGCGACACCCAAGCATAGGGCTCCCGACAGTGCCATTACTCCTAGTCTGGTCAATCCAGAGTGAGAACAACGTGATGGTAAAAACGAACGCAAACGACCGACTCCTCGAATGTTGTAGCGGCGGGCCCCGCATCCCTAGATAAACGAGTGCTGAACTCACTCCCGAACCCGAGGCTACTCCCGCTGTTTTAACAGGTCAATGCTGAGTTGGTCGTAACCAATTGTCAGCCTACATGTGTCGAGCCAAGTGTATTCCTTGATAGGTAGACGTTCCCTAGCTCTGCGAATCACAGTGTGCTCATGAAGAAGTCAGCAAAAAAAGGGTTCCGCGAACTTATTTGCTCGTCTAGGTAGCACTAACGCGTCGTCGGGTATTTACTAGATTTCCGTCATGAGGGCCAGATCGCGGTAGCAGGGCTCCCCTTGGAAAAAGAGTTGACATCACATCGGAAGGACGATGATTAAATAATGGACCACATCACCACATCAGTTCAACGCATTGCACAGTTCGTGTGGTTTCGCCTGAGTGCAAAGTAAATATCACTCACATCCGTAGCAGGTTACATATATAGATACCCCGGAGTCATTGTTAACAAGAGCGGAGTCAAGTTTGGGGCCTAGGCTTTGAAAAGTGCGAACATTTTGCGAACATTTCCCTTGCGACTGGATACATCAGAGTGACACTGTAGGTGTCTGCGTACTACTCGAATCGGAACCAACCCTTGATCCTCCTCACGGTCCTAACGCACTCGTAATGCGTAGGTCCGGGGTTCAAATCCCCGAGGCGGCTCTGATCGTTCTAAGCCCGACGTTGATTGTTGACAGTCTGGGCCCTCCTGTCACCGAGGGTGGCTGCACCGGGCCGCAGATTGTCGGCGCCGTCAAGGTCAGGCAATGACGCACCCGGCCTTCTCGACCTCCCAGGCCTTACTGATCGTGTCAAGGCCGTCATTCTCTTCGCCACATTCTCGGTCAGCATCACGAAGGGATCGATGCAGAACAAAGCGCAGATCCCCATGATCGAGAGCGGCATTCTGAAGAGCATGCTGTCGAGTGGACTGGTGGCGAAGGCCTTATCGAAGTCCATCCATGGAGACAACCCAGATCCTGCCGCCCTGTCGATGCTCGTGGAGATCTTCAAGGCTCAGGATCTGAAGCCGCTCGTCCCTATCCTGAAGGCGTTTGGCGATGAGGACCGGGGAGACCGCCTAAGCCAGATCAAGAAGCCCACCATCGTGATCTGTGGCCGCAAGGACAGTACGGCTCAACCCTGGCAATCCGGGCGACTCTCGGCGTCGATCGAGGGTGCCACCATGGTCTGGGTCGAAGGAGCCGGGCACATGGTCAATTGGGAGGCACCCGAGGTCCTCGTGGATGCGATCGAATCCTTGCGGTAGCCGGTAGAAGATCGGACCACCGGAGCGAATGCATGCGATCCCAGGCGGCGTTCGCCTAGCCCGTGAGCCGCATCCCTGCGGAGTATGTCAGCCGACGGAGTGGCAGGTGGGCAAGTCGCCGACTAGAGCAGACGCCTGAGTCGAGTCGCGATCTCAAGAGTCCTAGAGGCAGAGACCTGCGGCGCTCCCGAAGTCCTTGTTGAAGCACCGAACAAGCTCCTCCCAAATCTTCTCTGCGCGAAGTCCGGTTGTCTCGGTGGCCTCACTCGCTACTTCGCGCAGTTGGTCTTGCTGGGCTTGCGTCAACTTCGGTGCACTATTCCCGGAAGTTTCCAACTGGACTAACTGGTACCACCGTGTGTTGCCAGCACTCGTCAAGGTTCCAATGGTCATCTGATTGAACGATTTGCTTTCCATCATGTACCAGTAGTAGGCATTTCCGTTAGCTAGCGTCCCAGAGCCGTTAGATGCCTCGACTGCGAAGCCACCAGAGTGATCTTGCATCCCTGTGCATTTCCTGACTTTCCTCTGGGCGACACTGAAGGCCTTTTCCGCATCGGCAGCAGTCTGGAAAATATTCAACTGTTGGTACGCCTTTGTCGTCTGCTTCTTTGGACTCAGGGCGTTTTTCGTACTACTGCTGATCGTCTTGTCATAGACAACGACAGGAAGTGACTTCCCAGTCAAGTATTGCTCAGGACACATGTAGGCCACGTACTTCTGCTTGTTCTCCATCAACTCAATATGCGTCAAGGACGTGGTGTTTCGGGCTGCCACACCCAAATTCCGAGCTTGCTCCGAAGTGAGCATGCTCTTGAAAACTGCCGTGTCTGGAAAGATCTCGGCTCGAGCAGGAACTGCAACCATGTAAGGAATAGCCAGGAGAGTTACCAAGCCCACAAGCAATGCACGGGGTCGCCTTACGAATCTAGCCTTCATCTCAGTTCCCACCCTTACCTACCTCGCCTCGTATTCCAGACCGGCAGTGTATCGCTCGCTACTCAAGCTGCCTGTCATTGGGCGAAAAGAATCGTCCTCTCCTCGCCACCGCCTGTCGTCGCGATCAGGGAGTCAAAAAGAGCGTCGAGCCCACTTCCTGGCTTGTCAAGGTAGTGGGCCCAGCAGGAATCGAATGTCCAACACATTCTGAGCCACCTACATGTTCATTGGAGGTGAGTGGCAAGCACCGCATCCCTTGAGGAAGCGTGCACCCGTTCACGCGGCCACCGGGTCTCGTAATGCGTCGGCCGGGAGTTGGGAGGAGCGAAGCAACCGGTCCCCGAGGTGGCTCTCATTCTTCGTGAATCGCCTGACTCGGTGCTGCCTGAATGTCTACGATCTGTGCATGAGTGGGCTCAAGCGCAACATGGGTGTCCTTGGGGCCGTAGCTATATCGCTGGCCGTGATGGGCCCGAGCATGTCCGTGTCGCTGAATCCCCAGGCGATCGCCGAGCAGGTAGGGCCGGCGGTGCCCATGGTGTTCGTGATAGCCGTCATCCCATTAAGCCTGATTACTTTTTCCTTTGTCGTCCTGACCAAGCGCCGAGGGTCGGCGGGTTCGCTGTTCGGTCTCGTCGGAGCGGAGATCGGTCCGAGGACGGGAACGGCCGCTGGCATTTGGTTGCTGGCCTGCTACATTGTGGGTTCGGCAATCACGGCGCTGACCTTTGGAATCTTCACCACGACGTTGATCCAAGAGCTGGGTGTCAGCTCAAGTTTGGATCTACTCGCAATACTCCTCGCGTTATTCGTATTACCCCTCACTACGTACCTGGCTGGCCGCTCCATGCGCACATTGGGACGTTTGCTCTTGTTCCTCGAGGGCTTCACGATGCTGGCAATCGTCTTCGTGATGGGACTTACCTTCTACAGACTCGCGACCGTTGGAGGTCCGCAGGGGCAGACCGTTGACTGGGATGTCTTCCGGTTTGAGGGTGTTACGGCGGGAGCCATCGCGCTGGCCCTCACGTTCGCACTGTTGTCTAGTGCCGGATTTGAGGGCGCGGCATCCGCGGGCGAGGAGACCGAGGATCCTCGCCGAACGATCCCGCGAGCCTTGGTGTGGACCACGATCGTGACGTCAATGTTCTTCATCGGAGTTACCACGGTGGCGGTGTGGGCCTTCGGCGTTGAGCCCAATGAGCTGGAGAAGTTCACTGCATCAGGTTCAGTCCCTGCCGACATCGCGAACGCCTACGTTGGCGATGCCCTGGGAGATCTCATCACCTTGGGTGGTGCGATCTCGTCCTTCGCCTGCATGATCGGGGGGCAAATAGCCGGTGGGCGCATACTCTTTGCTTTCGGCCGCGACGGTGTTCTGCCCTCGCGTTTCGGCCAACTCTCTGTACAGGAAACACCCGTCAAAGGGAGCACCGCCGTGGGAATCGCGGCGTTGCTAGTCACCGCGTTTGCCGCAACGGTGACCGGGTTCACGGCATTCTCTGCGTTCGAATTGACGAGTGATACGGCAGGAGTGGTTTTCGCGGGGGCCTACGCGAGTGCCTGCCTCGCCGCCACATTCGTCTTATGGCGAAAGTCATCAGGGCGCTTGGTGGCTGTGCTGCCTGCTGGTGGTGTTGTCATCCTGCTGGTGGTGATCGCGCTGCAGTTGTTCCCGGTGCCCTCGGGATGGGAACTCATCGCGCCAGTTGCCGCGGTGTTGGTACTCATCGGTGGCGGGATCTTCGGGTGTGTGCGAGGCAACCGCGCTGCGCAGGCGCTCCGGTAGTCAACGACTCATCCCGTGGATCACGTAACCCCATCCGGTATTTCGCAATTGACCCGCCCGGTAACGCCGTCGGTTTTTTGACGTGCCACAACCTCTCCGTCAACCCGCAATGTGCACGTCGTAGTGGTGGAACTAGCTGCCCCCAAAGACCTATAAGCATGTCTCGAGACACCCTATAAATATGTCATGAAACAAGGCACCCGAGGCGGCTCCACTACCCGTCGGGCGAACCTTCACAGGCGCCCCTACACACTGAAAATTCAGGATGGTCAACGGTGCCAGCAGCGTCGACTTTGCATTGAGCGTGGCAAACAGACCAAGCCGGCCGCTGTGCCGTTCGGCTAATCCTATGAATCACCCTCGGCAACCAGCCTCTATGCGCCACAGTTTGTAGGCAACTGTGAGAGCAGGAAGGTTTACCGACATCGGTGAGACAGCTATTGCTGGAAGACGGGATCTCCCGAAGTCCAAGCAACCCCAGGGCCTTGATCCATGACCGCTACGGCAGCCATATCGTCTTCGGCGATTTCGAAATAGAACAGATCGATGTTCTGGCGGATTCGGGCTGGATTGGTGCTCTTGGGTAGTACCGCGTAGCCCTTTTGTAGACCCCAGCGGAGCAGGAACTGCGCCTCGGTGACCTGGTATTTCGCAGCCAGCTTCTTGAAGGAAAAATCTTCCCGGGTTCCAGCCTGTGTCATCTCCTCACTTTTGGAGCTGTCGTGGCCTTCGGCGACTCTCCACTCGGCGAGCGGCACAAGACTGCTGTAGGCAACGGCGACGATTCCTCGTTGCTGCATGTAGGAGGTCAACTCAGGCTTTTGTGACCATGGATGCAGCTCTATCTGGTTGACATCCGGAGTGTAAAGACCGGCAGTCTGAATTTCGTCGAGGTGCGCGCTGGAGAAGTTGCTGACACCGATGCTTCGAGCCTTCCCTTGCCTACGCAACTCCTCAAGCGCCTGCCACTGTTCGAGTCGCTGGGCACCGGCGAACGGTGCGTGGATCAGATAGAGATCCACGTAGTCGAGGCCGAGGCTGTCCAGAGAGGAGTCCAGTGCGGCGATCGTGGCTGAGTAGTCCTTGATGGGTTGTCCCCACGCTGGGTTTCCAGGCCACATTTTGGTGGTGATGAAGACCTCATCACGCCCAAGCCCGGATGCACGCAGGGCACGTCCGACACCTGCTTCGTTCTGATAGCCCTCAGCAGTGTCTATGTGTCGGTACCCAACTTGCAATGCCTCAGTGACACTTATCTCCGCCTGGGCGTCGTTTATCAGGTAGGTGCCGAAACCCACGGCGGGAATCGACGCCGCGTCATTGATCTGAATCTCCATGCCTTCTCCCAGTGTGCCGTTGTCAGGTTTGCATGCCAGGCTTAGGTGTCGCTGAATTATGAATCCCTGCGAGCGAAAGCCTCTAGGACCGCTACCAGGTCCCCTAGCCCCTCTTCGTCAGGATTTGTCTATTCCTCGAAGGTGCCAGATGTTTATGTGCTTCTAAGGAAGAATCGTCGCAGTTTACATCGTAGGTCGGGAGTTGTGCCCATGGCGTTTGATGAACCGGGTTCAAATCCCCGAGGCGGCTCCATGGTTTTTGGTTGTTTTCAGACGATGCGCGAACATTTTGCGAACATTTGTCCTCAGAAGCCTTCTCTGCTGCTGCAGATAGGCGGGCAGCATGATCGTCTTTATCGAGTTCGAACACGCCCGCGTAAATGTCCATAGTTCACCCGATATCTGAATGACCCATGGCCGCTTGCAATGCCTTAGGTCCAACGCCTGCCTGAGTAGAGAGCGTGGCGTAAGCCCGCCTCAGGTCGTGAGGTGTCAGTCCTTCAAGGCCAGCAGCAGCCGCTGCCCTGTCAAAGAAGGTCCTCCAACGGGAATAGTGAAGCGGTCCACCTTTCTGTGCGGTGAAGAGCAGTGAGTCGTTGGACTCGCAGGCGTAAAGAACTTCCATGAACGGAGCATGTAGGTAAGCAGGGATTGGGATTGTCCTAGGTTTCCCACTCTTCGGAAGAACGACTTGTAGCCAAATCGACGTTACGGCGACGCCCGTTACGCTGAACCATGGTTTCTCACGCAGTGGATCGAACAGCCGCGGGATTCCTGCTTGTCGGGGGTCTTGGCGTCGCCGGCACGATGGTCGGACTCCTGGGCACGACTTCGGCGTCCACATACGCCTCGAGCGGTAGCGGCGGCCTCACCACGGGAATCTTCCTGAGCCTGATGCTTGCTACTGCGGCGATCGCCACCGTGAATATCAGCCGCCTGACGCTCCGGTGGGGGAGAAGGCGAGTCTTCGCACGCGCGCAGATGGGTGTCTGCGTGGCATGGTCGATCGTTGGCGTCATCGAGATGCTCTCGGATTCCAGTCTTGTCGTCCTCTATGTGGCCGCTCCGATCTTCGGTGTCCTCTCGGGCATCACAGGGGTCTTGACACCGTTCGTGGCTCGTGCATACCTCGATCCCGCGTCCCTGTCCACCTCTCTGGCTCGTCGAGGTGTCGTGTCAGGGCTCGCAGCGATACTAGGCGCGAGCCTTGGGGGAGTCATCATCCATATGACCGACCCCGGGGTTGGGATCCTGGCGAATGGCCTGCTGACGATTCCCCTTGCCGTCTTCGTGAGTCGATGCAGCCCACGTTCGATGCAGGAGCCGCCACACCGGAAGCGCGATTCCGCGCGAGACCTGTGGACTGCCGTGCGGACAAACCCTCAACTGCGGACACTGACGGTTCTGACGGTCGCCGCAGCGATTTTCGTGGTGCCCATGTTCAACCTGCTGGTCCCCATCCTCAACGATCTTGACCATGATCCGCTGCCTTCGGGCGCAGGCTTCATGTTGGCGGGCACGGCCGCAGGACGGATATTCGTCCCCGGCATCATGAAGAGGCTGCTCCGCCGGACCACGGAGTTCCCAGCCGCTCTATGGGCACTCGCGTCGGGGAGTGCCTTCATGATGGCGTTTGCTGTGTCGACAGTGTTCCGTGAGCCGACCATCGATCTCGTCATCTGGACCCTTCTGGGGGTCGGACTGGGTGCAAGTCGCTTCACCTATCGCCCCCTGTTGATCTCGGCCGGAGCCCGGTCTGATCGAAGTGGTGACGAGATGATCGGTGTCGCTGCTCTTGTTTTCACCGCAAGTGTCATGTCACCGATCGGGACACTGCTCTGGGGAGTCGCCCTGGATTCGTTTGGCTCAACCATCACCGTCGCCGCAGCGGCAATCGCCATCGCTGGGGCAGTGGCGATACTGGCTGCAAGGACACGGGCCGCGCGGACAGCGTGACGGCTTCGCCCCGTGGAGACAATCCGCGCTCCCCAGAAAAGACTTGGGGGGTCTCCTTACTTCACGCCCGGCAGTGCGCCGGGCAGGGTCGTGCCCGGGTGATGGTGGACCGTGGCCTGTACGCCCTTCTTATGGTCCGGGTCGCCGGCATAGGTCACCCTGTCAAGGCGGCTCCGCCATGCGGTTTCACGAGCCAACGCCACGAGTGAACTCTGCTCGGGAGACCAGCCACTTAACTGAGAGTTTGAGTCTTCCAAGGAGTGCTTCATCGAAAATACAGATCACTGGCCCAACTTGATGCGCAAACATTGCAGGATCGCCATCACCGAGAGACTCTGCTGTGATGCACACTCGATTGATCGAATCATTAGGTATCAGTTCTTCGGGACCCGCAGATTCATGATCACTTCATGCTGACTGCTTTCGTCTTTCTGGTTACTTGGAATGCCTAGAGCCCGTGAGTCGAAGCGCAGCGTAAATTGCAAATCCAAAGATGACCCCGACCAGATAGCCGATGCCTCCACCATTGAACAGTTCGCGAGAGAACCAACCAATCCACGACAGTGCGGGCACATCCCCAGCGATTTGATTGCCAATGGGGGTGGCTGTAAATGGAAGCAGGAGCAGCCATCCAAGGACAAAAGCAGATGCCGCCTGCCGCGGCTTTGATGCAGGGATGAGCCACGGTTTTGGCTCCTTCCGGCGGGCGATCAACTCAACCAAGAGGACCCCGAGCCAAGGTGTCGTGTAGTACCCGGCAATGAGAACAATGTCCTGCGTCAAAGAGCCCAATTCGGTGTTGCGTGAAACGATCGCGAGGGTGAGTCCAGAAGCCGTGATGACGAGTGATGCGGCCACGCGAGGTATGCGCACACCCATTTGAACCAAACTGAGACCACCGCTGAAATCGTTCAATGCGTTGGCCGTTGCTAATGAAATTCCAAGCGCAACAAGAGCGACTGCCGCTCCAACGCCGCCGCCGAGAAGTTCCTGAACTCGACCCATGGGGTTACTCAATGACGAGTCGGTTGAAATCCACGCGCCGATGCCACCAAGTACAACGAGTGGAATTGTCATGCCGACGAACACCCAGGCGAATACTTTCTTGGGGCTCGTCCTGTGAGGAAGAGTTCGCGATAGGTCGCATGCCTGGACCGACCATGAAATAGAGCCGCTGAGGCCCAGCGCCATTGCAAGTGCAAATTGCGACAGCGGGAATCCATTAACTCCGGCGGGTGCTGGAGCAGCAGATGTTCCAGCTGCAGCGAAGATCAACCACACCGCGACGATGAGCATTACAGAACTCAAGACCAGACCCAGGACACGCATGAGTCGAACACCGAAGGAGACAACGACTACCTCAATGGCAAGGATGCATGCGAGGGCAATGTAAAACTCAATACCAAGGGCATCCGCGAGTGCATCGACACCGAAAAGATCATTCAAAGCGTCGTATGCGATTAGGCTGAAAATCAAGAACACCTGTGGCACAACATTTGCGGCTCCGAACGCCAACTTCCCCAGTGGCATTTGCGCTAACCCGGTGCGGGGTCCCCAGATGGAAATAAGAGCGACGAAGAAGGTTCCAATGATGGTGCCTATGGCAAGACCGGCGAACCCAACTCCGAATCCGGGACCGGCGGACCCGCCTGCTGCGACCATGCCGGTGATGATGGTTCCAGGTGCAAGCAAAACACCAGCCCATGCGGCGCCAAGAGTTCGCGGATTGCCATCACGTTTGTCCTCACCCAACCGAATGGCATCATCGGAATCAAAGGGATCTACGGCCGTTGCGTTGGTCAAGTTGCTACTCACGGTCGAATCCTATTCATGGGGTGACAGAAACTTGAGTGATTGAAAAAAGTCGAATATTTTTAGTGAGCCACCGTTTGCTGGAGGCCCACACTTCCCTCGACGAATGTCACGCGCAACGCTTCGGGAGACGATGATTACTGTCAGGGAAAAAGTGGGAACGCAGCGCGACAAAGAGCGCATGGTAGTCACTGATACCAGCTGCAGTCCGACACAACCATCGATCAAGGTTGCAAAACACGTGTCCGAATAAGAAAAAATGGAATAATCATGACCGGTCGGGAACCATTCCTGGCCTTCAAGTCGAGATGGAGGATATTGAGATGAAGCGTCCAGGAGTCATCACATTCATTGGTGTCATCATGCTTTTACAGGCAACACTCACACTTGTTGGCGGGATTGTTGTCTTGGCCCTGAGCACCCAAGATCGCATCATGGAGCAAACGAGCCTTTCAACTTCTGAACTAGTAACGTCAGGTGTAGTTAGTTTGATCATTGGAGGCATCGTCCTCTTGGTGACGCTCGCGCTTCTGGGTGGTAACAAGGGCGCACGATTGCTAGTCACAATTGTCCAGATTTTGGCGGTGGCGGTTGCCTCTTGGTCAATGTTCACTCACCACTCAAGCGCATTCCTGTTCCAAGGGTTAATCACAACGGCCATTGCCATCTTTGTCTTGTGGGCCCTTTACAACGAGCGCTCTGACGCTTATTTTGACGCTAAATAAGACTGGTTAGGTCCTCGTGGGGGAGTCGCGCATTATGCGTGGCTCCCCTCGGACATGGGCTAGGCCAATCTTGCAGCGCACGGGGTTGAATGCGTCGGCTAGGAGGAGCAATCCACAACGGGGCGGACATGCAGGGTTCCGTCCTTTACCAAGTAAACGATTTCGCCATCCCCGGCAGCGCTCAAGTCCATGTGATAGGCCATGTTGGCGGACTTAGACTCAGAACTCCAATAATTTCCGTTGACATTTAGGCTCGCCCGTTGGGTCAACATCGCGCGCAGCTCGTCCATCGTTGGCAGGCGGAAGCCTTTGGCCGAAGCAGCATCTGTTGCCGCTTGCCAGGTCATCTCTGGATCCGTCGTTCCATCGTTCCAAGTGACATCTTGAACAATAAAGCACGAATCTCCAGATCCCACCGTGGTCGCAGCCCCCGATCGACTGCCAGATGTGAGAGAACCCGCCAAGGCAGTTCCAGCCACGAGCACCAGAGCGATCGCACCGATGACGACCAATTTCCGATTGCGGTGATGTGAGCGTGACGAACCCATGGACTCCTCGGGACCCATACCTTCGCTGGCTGGTGTCTCTGACATGCGCAACTCCTCTATAAAAAGAATGTAACTTTTCGCACTCCAGCCAGTAATGACACTCAGCAACACCGTGTTTACACGGTGTTCTTCTCATGAGAAAACTGCCCTTGTGAATTTTCACCCGGAACCTTCGAACACTTTCCGTTCGCCAACTTGCATCGCGATGCATCGTGGCGGCAATGGATTCTTCAGGGATTTCGTGTCATCGAGTTGTGTTTGAGGGTTAAAACGTTCTCGTAATGCGTAGGTTCGGGGTTCACATCCCCGAGGCGGCTCCATATGTCTGGCTTGTTTTTGGGCAAAGGGGAGTGCGAACATTTTGCGAATATTGGCCATGCATCTTGATGCATCCTGGTGTAGCGGAGTGGCACTAGTTCCTTTACGGTTTTCGTGTCATCGAGTTTGCGTCTAATGCGATCGGTCCATCCGTACGCGACAAGTGAATCAAGGGCTTCATCGGTGGAAATATATTTTGCTCCTTCAACTTTCTTGAAAGTGATGAGCCAAATACCTTCTTTGCGGGAATGATTGTGATCCAACCACATAAGCAGTTGTCCACGTGATTGCATCTCAAGTTCAAAGAAACGGTCACCAGAGATTTAACCCACGGCGGCAGCCTAGTCATTTAAGGTAGGCTGCAGTAATGTCGAGATTAACTGGTTTCTCGCGTGTAGGAAGTATCGCTATTCTCACCGCTGCATTGCTCTCAAGTGGCGTCAATAGCGCAGTCGCAGATTCCACATTCATTGCACCCAACTATCCCTCCCCTGATTGCACTCCAGTCGTTGGCGGCTCAACTACTCTCGGTCTTGCACCCCAACAATGGAACTCAAGTGTGGGCTTGCCACTTACTCCCACCGGCACCCCACTGGGGCAAAAAATTGTGATTGGGGAATTCGATCAAACGGCGAATGTGAACGCAGTTAATCTTGTTCTTGCTCAATGCGGCCTTGACCCAATCGTCATGGGAACTCATGTGAACTCAGGTGCAGCGGGCGCGATTAATGCAGGGCTTGAAGCCACCCTCGACGTGGCTGTGGCTGCTGCAGCACTTCCGGCTAACGCGAGCATCACACTTGTCAACTCGCCAACCGGATCAGGATGGTACGGGCTCTTTGTAAATATTGCTGAAGCGTGTGGTCTTGAATTTGACGGAGATCCATGGACCGGTCTACGGACCCTCTCCACAGGATCTGGGTTTCCCGCTGGCGGTTGTATTGCCAGCGTGAGCTACGGACAATCTGAGGCTGGACCGGGTGGCACCGATGAAAACGACGCAGACTGGGTGATCGACCAACTCGCTGCAAACGGTGTTGTAGTTGTGGTCTCAGCCGGTGACGAAGGGTCGGGCGGTTGCATTAGCACTTCCGGAACAAATTTCGGCGACGCAACGACAATTGCACTCATAGGCTTTGAAGTCTCTTCTCAAATTGCAACTTTGACGAGTTCAACCAACCATGGTTTTACCATCGGCCAGAATGTGTATCTGGGTGCATTTTCCCCGAAATATGACGGTATGTATCGAATTCTTTCTACACCAAGTCTCACTACATTCACCGTGGCAATCATCTACCCCGATCAGGCTTCGACCGTAGTGACGTCGATCGCGAGTGTGAATTTCGGTGGACTCGTTCCTTCATATCCTGCAACAAATCCAAATGTCTTAGCGGTGGGTGGGACCCAGTGGGACTCGCAATCTGATTCGCTGAGCAATGGGCTGAATATTTCGTACACCGCTGGCGCAGTCGTTGACAACTATGTTTGGCGTGACAGTTCACCCAACTCCAACTGCGCGAACTTACCCAATTTCCCAACTACCGGTGGCGAGGGCACCGGCGGCGGAGTGAGCTCCCGATACGCCATGCCTGAGTATCAACGGACTGCGACAAACGCGAACTACCCGTCTGCTCCCGCCATGCGGATGATGCCTGATCTTGCAGCACTTGCCGGTTGGCCAACCTACGCATTGGCCAACCCTGGAATAGCGATCAATGGAGCCGAGCTCCAATCAAATGTTGCAACGCTCTACTTCAAAGAATTACACGGAGTTTCCGTCGGTGAGCTGATAAGCACCACTTTGCTTCCAGCACCGTTTAGTTCGCTCAACGTCGTCGATAGCACTGTGAGCGCAGAAACCACAAATACCGTGTCATTCGCCCTCACCGGAAGTGATCTAGCGCCCACTTATGTCGACTCAGGTCAACTATCTCAATCATGTAAAGCGCCATGCAGCGCGAGTACGTTTCCTTGGTACCCCGTTGTCGGGACTAGTGCCGCGACACCCCTTACCGCGGTTGGGATCGCCAATGTCAATGCGGTTCTTTCTGCTCGAGGCTTGGCGCAAATAACCAATAACGGCAATTCAATGGATATTCACTCGCTCGTTTACTCCAATTCAATGTCGAGTGCTTTTACTGACGTAACAAACGGTAATAATGACATTCAATCCTTGGGCAACTACTCAGCTCTTACTGGTTTTGACATGGCCACCGGTATGGGAGTTCCAAATTTTGCTGTGCTTGCGAGCCTGCTAGCTGCTCAACTCACGCCCTCCGACAATGGTGGCGGTTCCCAACCGAGCGTCACTACTCCTGCACAAGTTGGCGACCCCGTCGTTTTAGAATCAGCAAATATTGACCCGGCGCCGTTAAGTCCAATAGCCCTTCCTCCGGTCACAACATTGGGTTCAGGAATCACAATCTCAGTCGGTCCAAATGTGGGAAATACCCAACGTGTCTTGATCAAGAAACAACTACCTCAAAAACTACGTCAAGCTCCAATCGAATACACCAAGGCAAATAGGTGGCGCGTGCCCGTTGTTAAAGTCTCACGCAACTCAACTCCATTCGCCGTGCAACTGCGCATTAAGGGAAACTGGGAGTCGATTGGCATATTCAGTTCCAATGAAAGGGGCAGAGTGACACTTCCTTCAATTCGAATTGGAAAAAAGCGTACGGTCGCAATTCGTCTGATCAGCAGTGAAAAGCAGGAATATTTTGGGATGCTTTCGACAAGGAAGAAATATTCAAACCCTTAGCAAATCAAGGTTGACACCTTGGACTATCGCCCCGCGTACATTCCTATTGAGGTTGGCCTTGCCCGAGGTCATCAATTCTTTGAGTTAGTCGACGCTCGGCGAAGTGTCCGCATGTTCAGCGAGGAGCAGGTGCCGGTTGAAGCAATCGAATTGGCAGTGAATGCAGCTAACACGGCACCCTCAGGCGCCCATCAACAGCCTTGGACATTTATTGCAACCAACGATCCGACCATCAAACACCGAATCCGCTTGGCAGCCTAGGGAGAAGGGTGCCAAAATTACGAAGGTGGAAGACTCCCTGCAGCGTGGGGCTGTTCTGGAACGAGCATCTCTGGGGCAGCGGGTACTGCCATTGCTGCCAGAGTTGCGTCGGCCACTGCCGGGGGATACTTGGATTGGTTCTTGTCGTCACATGATGAATTGAATCAACTGTGTAAATACGCACGTACGCAGTCCACGGCGGTTGTAGACCAAGCAGTCCGTTGCAATGGCACGGACACGTTGCGTAGCGGGTTTGATAGCGGCTATTACTGGAGCTCGAGTCAGTTCGCCGCGTACAACGCGGTGTGCCGGTATTTGGGTGATGGTAGTCAGGGCTACGACAGCAGCAAGTACAACGCGGAGCGGGTTCGTCCGGTCCGGGCTTTTTAGCCCTTCTCCACTTCATCTGTTTAGCAACTCTGTTTTTCATTTTTCATTCTTGGCTGTGCGGTCAAAGGACTGAGTCAAGGTGTGGCAGCGTTTGGATGGAACTTGGATGGAACGGGTACGTACTTCCACGTGCTGTAACGAGCACTTGTTACAGGAAAAGCCTCGATAATCGGCGTTTTAGGCGACTTTGAAAGGTGTTGTGTAGTACTCGTAATGCGTAGGTCCGGGGTTCAAATCCCCGAGGCGGCTCTTAGAAAAACGTGCCGAAGAAGTAGGGAAGAAATACTTCCGGACATACATCAACACCAAAATGGGTTTCCAAAACCTTGGATCCCCTGTCCGAGGCATCTCGGGGCCACAAAAATCACTTCTACGCGGATGCCAGTTTCAATCGATTAACTCGGCTAAGGTCTAGATGCTTACGGGCTTGCCAAAGATCATGTGCGTCTTGCATTGCAAGCCAGCTCTCGGGGGTTCGCCCAAGCGCCTTGGATAGCCGAAGGGCCATCTCTGGTGATACCCGGCTTGTCCCGTTCAGCACTCGGCTCAGGGTGGAAGCGGATACGTCCAACTGTTGGGCGAGCTCACGGCCACTCACACTGAAAGGCTCTAGGTACACCTGCGCAATGAACTCGCCGGGGTGGGGTGGGTTATGCATGGGCTTGATATTTGCCATTAGTGATAGTCCTCATAATCTAGGACGTACGCATTTCCGTCACGAAATTCGAACGTCACTCGCCAATTACCATTCACCGAGATAGACCATTGGCCCGCCCGGTCGCCTTTCAATCCGTGAAGTTGAAAGCCAGGGAGATCGATGTCCTCAATCGTCTGAGCCGTATCGAGTGCGGCCATTTGCATGCGCAACTTGCGTGCATGGCCTGACTGAACTCCCGTTGCTTTTCCTGTCTCAAATAGCGTGCGCAAGCCTTTATGCCGAAAGGACTTGATCACATGCAAATTGTAGCATGTTGCGCAACATGCAACTTTGTGCGGATGTTCGAATCACATATTGGCCAGAGGATCTAAGATTCAGCCAGGGCGCGGTCGTATCGCGCACGGCAATCAAAGGCGGCAACTTTGTATTCACATGTGGCCAACAAGAGCAACCACAAACGATGGTGGACCTACAGACGCTGATCGCAGCAGTTTGGTCTTGGAGTCGAGTTTGCCCAAGATCGCAATCATTGATGAAGACGCAAATACCCAGTACGTGGATGGAACACCGGTGGTGTTCAGCTTGCCTGCGCGGACGGATTCGCTGCGCCCATTTACTCGCGCAACCTGACGGCTTCCCTGGATCCAGCGGTGAGTTGTTACGGAGCTGGCCCCTCTGGAGCGACCCAAGATTTTTCGTTTCCAAGCGGCGCAGGGATCTGTGGACTATCGCTCGGTGTGGGAAACGCTGCGGGCGCGGTGGCTTTCACTGTTGCTGTGGTCACTCGGACTCGTCATCGCATTAACCATTGGCTTCGCGCTCTATGTGCTGCCAGGTTTCGCGATCCTCGCGGTGACCCCATACCTATTACTAGCGGTGGTGGACGGACGCAGCCGACCACTGCGCGTCAACTTCCAAACAATCGGTGCTCGTTGGGGACGTTGGCTGGTCACCATCGGTGCTTTGGGCATCCTGTGTTTGATCATCTGGATACTTGCGCTGGTTGACTCGTTCTTTGTCGGGGGAGCGGGTGGGTCATTGATCGGCTGGATCGTGTTGGGGTTTGTTGCGAGTTGGTTCATTTGCGCGTGGGCACTGATTTACCAGTCAGTCAAGCAAGGGAATCGCAAATCGCACGTGGCCCAAACGGGCACGCGGTGAATTCGTAAGGGGTGGACAGCCATCTCAGACTTCGCAGGAAAGCGCCGGGTGAACTGCCCTAATCCAGGGCAAGCGCTGCAGCCCTCGTGCTTGTGCGTCAGCCCTTAATGGCCTGATTCGAGTAAAAGTAGCGACCGCCGCTCTTTTCAATCTTGTCGAAGTCGTCGAAAACAGCGGCAATGTCGGGACGGGACGGATCAAAGTCATCTATCCAATCACAGTTATGGAAGTAGCTGCCATCGATAATTTTCTCTTCAGTGATGAGTCCGCGTTCAATCATGAGTACCATCGCGGCAGTTTGAACATAGGTGTTGGCGTTGAGAGACATTCCCGGATCACCGAGAAGATCGAGGTGTGCCCTCTCGAGAATTTGTTGAACGTAATCATCGCTCCCACCATCTTGGGCTTGCATGTACATGCTGAAGTAGTCCGCCGTACCTTCAGCGAACCAGCGCAATTCATTCATGCTGTCTTCCTCTCTTCCGAGAATCGGAGCGCACTGTTTAAGTAAGTAGTTTTGTAATGCGTGGTAGGACTCATGAAGGAAAATATGTTTAATGTCCTGCTTTCCTTGTTCTGATGTCCAAGCTGCCACGGCTGCTCGCGAATCGAAACAAGGATCCGGTGCCGTGGCAACGTCAGCTCCACCTCTAATCCAACGCTCAACTCGGTCAGCGCCGTTGTCAAAATCCTTCACTTCACCGGTTTCGCAACCCTCTAGCCCTGATTGCCAATCTTTGAAGTAAAGGACAGCTTCATCGGTTTCGCTGGGACTGAGAACTGGCGCATGCTCCCGGAATGGATCGCCATCAAAGACCTGCGGATCCGGTGTCTCATCGAGTTCCGCCCCGATGGGCCAAATCATTCCCATGAAATCGGTCGGAGGCTCCGCCATCGCGTCAACTGCGATCTCAGACCAACGCAGTAGTTCTTGAGAAGGAAGTCCCTCCGCAAAACTTCGAGCAATGCGAGTAGGTTCGCGCGCTTCAGGCGCTGCGTCGAGTTCGGCCGTTTCAGTGGAGTTCGGCTCAACACTTGTTTGTGCTTGGTTGGTAGTAACACTTTCGACAGGTATCGACTCACTTTTTGATGCAGAACACCCAGTCACACCTAAAAGTGTCAGCATGCAGAGAGAACCCACTGCTGTAAATCGCATGTTGGCCCTATTCATCGTGGAATCGTTATGTCAATGCACGTTTGTTTCATGTCAGGTTCAATGCTCTCAGTTGACTTGGACTCAACTCTACTAATTGAGCTTGCGATAACGCCCTGATTTGCTTTGGCCGCAACTTTTTTAGTTGACGGATAGAGAGGGCACCCACTGCTTTCGGGTCGAGTTGCCGCAGTGATGCTACGCGCATTTGACGCAGAGATGCTGGGCGAATCGCTGAAGCTTGGTCTGGGCTCATTTTTCGCACAGCGGCAGGAGTCAGTGCAGCCACCATCTTGGGTTTCAACTGCGACACGAACAAGGGCGTGGTGCCAGCCAAATTGGCGGGTGTAATCGCTCGCAATTGTGCAGGGCTCATTTTTCTGACCGATGCGAGTCGCAATGAACTGAGCTGCGCTGCCGAAAATCCCCCGATAGCGCTCGGAGATAGGGCTTTGAGCCGGGCAGGTCGAATATATGAGACCAACGTTAATGGCAACTCCGCCACTTGTTCAGCCGTGAGCACTGTGAAAACTGAGGGAACGAGATTCTTGAATTGCTGAGCAGGGATAGTTGCGAGCTGTGCGCCCGAGAGCACTTTCACGTCGTCACCTGTGACCGCGCCAGGATTTTGAAAAATGATTGGTTTTATTGACGCGGCGGGTTGGGCTATCTGAGAGGAGGCAGCCTCTGGTGACTGGTCAACCTCAGGTTCAGAGCTTTGTTCCGCGCTTGGTGCAGGGGCGCCTGGCGCTGGTGCAGGGGCAGCGACGATGGCACGCGGAGCGAGTTTGAACAACGGTGCTGAATAGCCGAATGGGTCCAGTGAGGCAGCGACCCCGGTGTTTGCGTCTCCGACTCCGCAGGTCCCTGTTGCGAAAGCGGTACCAACTTGCGCGCCATCTCTGGTTCCAATCCAATTCTCAACAGCGTCGGCCGCTGAGGAGTTGAAAACGCCAGTCATGTACGCCGCGGGAATACACACGTAGTAGAAGCCGTCGGTGCTGCGCGAGTTGCCATCAAAGTCGTAGGAAGGTCCAGCGACCGCGAACTCGAAGGAAGTCCCAGCGAATGTTTCTGTTCCAAACGCGAAGCTTTGCCCGTTGGTTGAAACCAATCCGCCTGCTAGCGATCCAGCTTGAGAGTTCACCATGAGACCCATTGTCGCGGGAACTCTGGAGAAAACCATGAAGTCACTTGTAACAGCACCGGTCATTCCCTCGCCACACTTTGATTGTTGTGTGGCCCCACTAACGATCGCTACTTCGCACTGAGGCCACCATGTATCACGAGAAATTGCATCCGAGGTGCGTCGAGTTTGGCCAATCATTGTCGTGACTATTCGGTCTGATTGGGACTGTACGTCCCATCGATTAGTTATTGAAGAATTTATATTTGTTGTCGGGTCGACAAGGATTGGAGTATCGGCCACGGCCAGCCCGAAGTTCAATTCGTTATCCCCTGAGCCAAAGGGGAGTGCCCCGTATTGAGTCCCAGCTGTTGGCCAACTCACCGCGATTCTGGCGATAGAACCAGCGGGAATGGCGTATCCGCTGGTTCCAATTGGTGCCGTCGGGGCAAGATCGAGGTTGGCCGTGAAGTCATCTAATTCACCGGACATGGTCAATTTCACCGAATAGCCACTATCGAGTCGGCTGGTCCCATCTGCGGAGTAAATGCCAGACGTTGACTCGATGCAAGGTTCACTTGTGGAGATTGGTGAACTACACGCGGGTAGCAAGGCGTTTGCTTCATCGCCCCCGAACGTGCTCCAGTATGGCTTGCTAGACAACCAGGTTTCAATACCGACGTCGTCCGAGGTGTCATCAAGTGTTCCATTTGCTCCCACGTCCACCACGAAACCCAACGCGAGGAAAATTGAATTGGCCCCATCAGATGCACCATTCATCGGCACATAGACATCGAAACTGACCGAGCCGGTTGAAGTGTTCTGATAAACCCCAGCGGTTGTCTTTGCATTGGAGCCATCGCCAATGACGAGAGTGCCTTCGGTCCCGGACACGAAGAGAGTCGAGTTATCGCACAGTTTTTGAAGGTTTAACGGGTCCGTGATTCGAGTATTTGCGATTGCCCCGATGGGATCGGGTCGGTTTTCATCAAAGTGGGGGAATGTTTTGACAAACCTGCCCGATCCAACCTTGGCGTCATAAAATGCCCAGACATCTGTTGTACTGCTGGGAAAGCCCGAGAGAGTCACCTGTGAGCGTTGATAGAACTGTGAGCCACTATCGGCACAGGTGACTTCTACAACACCACCTTGTGCAGGCAGGTATACGAGTGCATTGCCGCCGCTACCGTTAGGTCGTGCGCCGTACATGGCGGTCAATTCATTTGTGCCTGCTCCGTCCTGGTTACCGCCTGCGAAAGCTGGGTTGAGGCTGTCACCGGCAGCATTGGTCACATTTTTTGAGACTCCTATTGTGGTCCCGTCAACTCGTAAGCTCACAGACGACGTCTTATCCGCAGCAAAGGAGGCTTGGGCCGCAGGGACAACGAGGGAGGTGGCCAAGACGGCCCCGATGCTGGCCACAAGTGTTAAGTTAGATATACGAAAGGTCATGGAGGGACGCTACCAATCCAGCGCCAATATGTAAAGTTAACTATACAAACTGGACTATGATCGTGGTTTGCGCGCTCTGGTGGGTGTGTAGACCCGGCCCGGCTTTAAGGAGACAATAGGACTTGTGGGAATTCGATTAGGGCTCGTCGAGGACAATGGATTGCTTCGCCATGCATTAGTCGGGGCCCTGAATCAGGATGGTTTTGAGGTTATTTTCTCCTCTCAAACCGCGGGTGAAGCACTGGCGCACAGAGGCTCGATGGAGATTGACGTGCTGGTCGTTGATTTGCATTTGGGTGAAGGACTCACGGGGCTTGATGTCTCACTGGCGTGGCAAGAAACCCAGCCTGATCTCGGGGTTGTGTATTTGACCAGTTTCGAAGACCCACGGGTTGTGGTTGGTGGCAAATGGCCAAAAATTGCCCGCAATTCTCTGTATCTGATTAAGGCCCAAGTGGTGGAGGGCACCGAATTAGCCGACGCGATCAGGCGAGTAGCCGCCCATGAAGGGTCCGACAACCTGGAACGGGTTGGACCGTTGTCTAAATTGACTGAGAAACAAATGGAAACTTTGTCACTCCTTGCGGCAGGGCACTCAAATCTCGAGATTGCCAAACAGCGCGGTATATCAGAGCAATCGGTCGCTATTTCAATTAATCGGCTATCAAAGGTTCTAGAGATACCCTCGCACCTCGATAGAAATCAACGCGTGCATTTGGCCCGAATTTATCTTGACCGTGCCGGCGAAAAGTATGTCTGAGAAAGAGTCTGTCCTTGCTCGAATTGGCGGGCCCACTTTGCTGGTTGGGCACCAATTTCTCATTCTCGGCGCCCCAATCGTCGTCGCGATAGCTTTGGCATTTGGTCCTGAATTAACACTCGGCGGATTTGCGTCTCGACTGTTGGCCGGGCTCGCATTGTTGGTTGTTGTGTGGTCCGTGGCCGAATTGGGCAAGGCAACCCTTTTTAGACACAGAAACGAAACACCTGTGAAGCCCATTCTCGTCGCGGCTTTCGGCGCTGGGCTCGGAGCACTTGTAATTGTTGTCAGCCACTACGTAGAAGCGTCCTTTGGAATAGGCCTGGCTCAAGTGACTTCAGGAACGTTTGTTGCCGCACTATTCATTGGCGCTGTTGTTGTGGTGGCGAGTTCCTGGGTTGAGATAGTGCGGATCGACTACCGCGATAAACAGAGGCGTTTAATGTTGTCTGTTGAAAGTACCCTCACGACAGACGATATTTACCAGAGATCTGCAGCCACTTTTGATTTTCTTGCATCTGCGGTCACTCGACAGTTGTCGGAAAGTAAAGGTAATGAAAGTGCTCCCGAAGCCATCGATAAAGTCATTACCAATTGCATCAAACCACTTGCGAGGGGTGGTTTTGCGCGCCAATCGATTTTTGAAAAATACTTTGTGTTGCGGGGCGTGACCCAGGATGCGGTAGCTCTTCGTCCATTCCAAGTACCTCTGATCACAGCTGCTATATATGGAGTTCTCATTTTTGTGCCAAATCAATTTCACGAAGATGACCGCGGGACGTTAGCCTTTTATGCAGCATTGGTCGATTTCGTAATTGTCAGTGCCGGGCTGGTGCTCGCGAAAATGTTATTTGACAAATTAATTGACTTTGCCGGTAAAAGAGCGCTACTCGCATATTTAGGCACATTTGCAACCTTGTCAGTTGTCACTACGTCAGTGAACCAATCTTTGTTTTGGAATGAAATCGATCCACTCGTATTTGCGGCGGGCTTGGTGGTGAATTTTTCGGCGCTAACACTTTGTTCACTGTTGGTCTCGATTTTACGATTGATGCGCGCGAAGCCGACGCCAAACGAATTGCGCCTGAGAAGCGAGCAATCAGTACGTTCGATTGGAGGCTCCATGTCGAGGGCGGTGGACTCTATTGTCAAGCGCCGCCTGATTCATCATTTGCACAGCACTGTGCAAAACCGTGTCCTTGCCCTGCGCATCGGATATTCGGAAGTCACCCAGTTTGATTCCATTGATCTTGAAGAGAAAATCCAAAGAATTATCTCTGAAGCCAAGCAAGAATTTCTCGAACAACAAGTCGTGTCACTCTCAGAAAAAATGGATAAATTGAAAGAAGAGTGGTCCCCGGTCATAACCATAAATTTCACCAATAAAGTGGTGGACTTGTCGCCAGTACAGCAGAGCGTGTTGTTCATAGTGCTGCAGGAGTGTGTGACCAATTCCGTGCGTCACGGGCTCGCAACCATAGTTGATATCGACCTCGAAGTTGGTCCGACCGACATTCCAAACAGTTACCGACTTCGCGTCACCGACAACGGTGTAGGTCCTGTTGGTCGACGCCTTCCCAACGGTGTTGGCATG
>Ga0208544_10000140_pt1 | contig 58534 bp, 51 predicted proteins | sample DEB08_DNA_9_FD_184526 | JGI IMG/M metagenome (GOLD analysis project Ga0208544, IMG submission 184526) | Aqueous microbial communities from the Delaware River and Bay under freshwater to marine salinity gradient to study organic matter... | ecosystem: Environmental > Aquatic > Marine > Coastal ... | reverse complement strand
AAGGGTACCGCAGAAGTTATCGTCAATATCGGCGCCCAGCGCTTCAAATTCGGCCTCGTTGGCGGCCGCGGTGGGGATCGTACCGTCGCAGGCAATCGTTCCCAGGGAAGCTGGCGGGCAGGTGACTATCAGTTCGCAGCAGATCGGGTTGACAAAAATGTCATCCGTCGCACTATTGCTACAACCGTTGGCAGCGGTAAAGGTGTAAGTCACTGCTACATTTCCTCCCCCCGGTGCTGAGGCAGCCGGATCAAACGTAAAGGTCATGCCATTGCTGTCATCGGTCACTCCGACTCCGCTGTAAATACCTCCCGTTGGCGTACCGCCTCCCAGGCCAGTTACTATTGCGTCTTCTACACATACACCGGGCGCAGGAGCGGCAAAGACTACTGTGGGTAAATCAAGTACTTCAAAACTAATATTGGCACTACCAGCACAACCGTTCCCATCCGTGAAACTATAGGTTAAGCTGTGCACGCTCACTCCGGCAATGGCAGGGTCAAAACTATAGGTCATGCCATTGCCATCATCCGTGACGCCGGGGCCACTATATACACCACCGCCTGGTAAGCCGCCGCCTTGTAAGGTCAATTCACCGGAATTCAGACAAGTTCCTGATCCTGAAGCAGTAAATGTTACATTAGGTAAAGCATAAACCTCGCGGTTCAGATTAGCAGCATTGGAACAGCCATTGCCATCGGTAATCGTATACATTACCGTCGCAAAGCCAACACCGGCAGCGGCAGGGTTGAAGGTGTAGGTCATGCCATTACCATCATCCGTGACGCCGGGGCCACTGTATACTCCGCCGGGAGGTGTACCACTACCCTGAGCCAATTGAATACTGGCATTAAGGCAGGTACCGGAACCTGTACCCACAAAAGCAACGGAGGGGAATCCAAATACTTCCACATCATCGGTGGCCGATCCCGAACAGCTAGATCCACTGAGATCATAAGTTAAGATATGCGTTCCGGCACCAGCAAGGGAAGGATTGAAGGAGTAGGTCATACCATTACCGTCATCGGTAACACCAGGGCCACTATACACACCGCCAGTTGGCGTTCCTCCTCCCAGGCCTGTTTGTGTACCATCACCCTCACATAAGTCCGCCAGCGCAGTAAAAGCAGCCGGGTCGGAAGCGATTACAACTTCATTGTCGCTGTCAGAATTGGTACAGCCATTCCCATCGGTGAAGGTATAGGTGACCGCAGTCATGCCCGCACCAGCAACGGCAGGGTCAAAACTATAAGTCATGCCATTGCCATCATCGGTCACACCTGTCCCACTATATACACCACCAGTTGGCGTACCGCCACTACGTCCGGTTTGCAGGACAGCAGTAATACAGGTGCCCGTACCAGTAGTCGTCATCGTCACAACCGGCAAGGTATTTACGGTAACCACATCCGTCGCACTGCCGCTGCAACCATTGCCATCCGTAAAGGCATACGTAAGGATATGCATACCTGCACCAGCCGCAGCAGGATCAAAGCTATAAGTCATGCCGTTGTTGCCATCGGTGACACCAGAGCCACTGTAGACACCGCCCGCAGGCGTGCCACTTCCGAGGCCAGCCTGTACGCCTGCGTCAATACACAGGTCAACAGGGGCCGTGAAGGTCACCGTTGGTAAAGCAAAGACTTCCACCTGATCACTTGCGCTGGCGCTACAGCCATTGGCATCCGTGAAGTCGTAGGTCAGCGTATGTACGCCAACGCCAGCTGCTGCCGGATCGAAACTATAGGTCATCCCGTTGCCGTCGTCGATGACACCGGCTCCGCTGTAGACACCACCCGTAGGCGTGCCACTTCCAAGACCGGCCTGCACGCCAGCATCGACACACAGATCAGCCGGAGCGGTGAAGGTCACCGTGGGTAAAGCAAAGACTTCCACCTGATCACTTGCGCTGGCACTACAGCCATTGGCATCCGTGAAGTCGTAGGTCAGCGTATGTACGCCAACGCCCGCCGCAGCCGGATCGAAACTATAGGTCATCCCGTTGCCGTCGTCGATGACACCGGCTCCGCTGTAGACACCACCCGTAGGCGTGCCACTTCCAAGACCGGCCTGCACGCCAGCATCGACACACAGATCAGCCGGAGCGGTGAAGGTCACCGTGGGTAAAGCAAAGATTTCCACCTGATCACTTGCGCTTCCGCTACAGCCATTGCCGTCCGTGAAGTCGTAGGTCAGCGTATGTACGCCAACGCCCGCCGCTGCCGGATCGAAACTATAGGTCATCCCGTTGCCGTCGTCGATGACACCGGCTCCACTGTAGACACCGCCCGTAGGCGTGCCACTTCCGAGGCCAGCCTGTACGCCTGCGTCAATACACAGGTCAACAGGGGCCGTGAAGGTTACCGTTGGTAAAGCAAAGACTTCCACCTGATCACTTGCGCTGGCGCTACAGCCATTGGCATCCGTGAAGTCGTAGGTCAGCGTATGTACGCCAACGCCCGCCGCAGCAGGATCGAAACTATAGGTCATCCCATTGCCGTCATCGGTGACACCAGGACCAGTATAGACACCGCCCGTCGGCGTGCCGCCTCCGAGGCCAGCCTGGACGCCTGCGTCAATACACAGATTAGCCAGAGCGGTGAAGGTCACCGTGGGTAGGGCAAAAACTTGAATATCATCCGTAGCAGTTGCCGAACAGCCGTTGGCACCCGTATAGGAATACGTTAGGGGATGCATACCCACGCCCGCCGCAGCAGGATCAAAACTATAGGTCATCCCGTTGCCGTCGTCGATGACACCAGGACCAGCATACACACCGCCCGTAGGCGTGCCACTTCCGAGGCCAGCCTGGACGCCTGCATCAATACACAGATTGGCCAGAGCGGTGAAGGTCACCGTGGGTAAAGCAAAGACTTCCACCTGATCACTTGCGCTGGCGCTACAGCCATTGGCATCCGTGAAGTCGTAGGTCAGCGTATGTACGCCAACGCCCGCCACGGCAGGATCAAAGCTATAGGTCATCCCGTTGCCGTCGTCGATGACACCAGAGCCACTGTAGACACCGCCCGCAGGCGTGCCACTTCCGAGGCCAGCCTGTACGCCTGCGTTAATACACAGGTCAACAGGGGCCGTGAAGGTCACCGTTGGTAAAGCAAAGACTTCCACCTGATCACTTGCGCTGGCGCTACAGCCATTGGCATCCGTGAAGTCGTAGGTCAGCGTATGTACGCCAACGCCAGCTGCTGCCGGATCGAAACTATAGGTCATCCCGTTGCCGTCGTCGATGACACCGGCTCCGCTGTAGACACCACCCGTAGGCGTGCCACTTCCCAGGCCAGCTTGCACACCCGAATCCAGGCACAAATCAGCCGGAGCCGTAAAGGTCACTGTGGGTGGCAAGAACGCCGTTCCCTGAATGACAAAGGTGAAAGGGTTTTCGTCGCTGTCATTGTTGGCGATGGACACGATGGCCGTGTGCACACCAGCGGCAGCAGGGTTGTATTGAATGGTAAAATTGGTCGATGTCGCTGCTGAAACCGGGGTTGTAGGCTGCATGGTGACCAAAAATTCACCGGGATCGGCACCCTGTAGGTCAACCAGTGGCGTGCCGGTAAGATCCAGATCTTGTCCACCCGTATTGTTTATGGTATAGGTAAACGAAGGCAAGGCGCTGCCCAGGCATAAGGTACCGAAATCGGTGCTGTTGGTGGCAGAGGTCGTCACGTCGCCGCTGTTGATGGGATCCCCACTGGCATCTTCGATCGCTATTTCAGGAGCGGGATCTTCGCGGGTAATATCGACAAAGTCCATATTTGTAGTACAGGGGCCATTGGAGATCGTCCACTTGAACGTGTTCACCCCAAGGCCAAGGCCGGTAACCGTAGAGGTAGGGCTGTTGGGGGACGTGATCATACCCGATCCGCCCGTCAGGGTCCAGGTGCCGGATCCGACAGCCGGTGCATCAGCAGCGAGGGTAGCAGAAGCCGTGAAAACCGTCTGATCAGGACCGGCATTGGCCAAACTCGGATTTTTATACACCGTGATGGACTGGCTGGAACTGCAGTAGCCGAAAGTGTAAGTAGGCGAATAAACCTGACTACTTCCGGCAGGTACTGGCGCCGTGAAGGTATTTCCTGAGACACCGGTACCCATAAATGTTCCGGTACTACCAGCACCAGGCTGAACGCCTCCGATTACCGGAGTTGGGGTAGCCGTAAGCACCCGCGTCTGCCCCTCGCACATGTCGGCTGCTGAGTTGGTGAAACTCAAGTTGTTGTTCTGCCGGATTCTTACGGTGATGGATCCTGTGCCACCAAGTTGGCAGTTGTACTGATTCACCTGTACCCGCATGTAGTCGTTGAAGTTGGTGGTAAAGGTAGCCGATGCTGCGCCTCCCGTACAATCAGTGCCATTGTCGTCATTGTAAAAGAAAGAGCTGGCTGCCGCCGTATTGTTGCCCTCGTAACCGGTCACCTGGGTGTCGATAGTACTGCCGCAGGTAGAAACAGTATAGTTTGCGCCCGGTAGTACGGGGGTTCGGAAGTAGGTGCCTGGTCCGTAATTTGTTACGGTGGTGAAGACACCACAGCCCGCATTGGGGACGAGATCTCCATAAAGGAAGTTGGAACGGTTGCACTGCGCGGTCATCTCTACGGTACTTCCCCAAACCAGGAGACCGATCAGGAGGAGGAGTGGAACAGGGTTCCGGAATGAGCAGGAGGATACCTGGGCGTTGGGTAGAAGTTGTTGCATGAGATTATTAATTTGTTGGTCGTCGAAAACAGGAAGTGAGCTTATTGCTAAGCGGCCTCTAAATTATAGGTTTTTTCTTAAATTGTTGTGAATAATGAAACTGGAACTTGCTAATTTCCACATATCGCGGAAGTTAGCCCTCGTGTTCAAAGTAAAACAAACCAGGATACAGTTGTTCCACTTGTTCCTGCACGGCGGGTTGATCGCTGATCACCACCTTGCGGCCCGCTTTGGCCAGGAGCACCGCCAGGGCCAGTTGTTGGGATTCGGTGAGCAGGACGGTTCCTTTTTTGTAGGTGACCTGGTCAAAAATTATAGCGGCGGTTGGCGGATAGGCGGCAAGGTATTGCTCAAATTGGAACAGTAGATGGGCGTGATTCACCTGATCGGTCGCCTCGCTAATGGGTAAAGGATGCCCCTGGCTGTGGGCGAACACGCCCAGGGCGCGGTTGTCGCGGGGAAAACAGGGGCCACCAAAGCCAAAGCCGTACCGCAAATATTTTTGCCCAATGCGGGAATCCGCTCCAATGGCGGCCAGAATTTTATCGGGTTGTGCACCCACCTGGCTGGCCAGGTCGCCGATGCTGTTGGCGAAAGAAATTTTGGTGGTGAGAAAGCAGTTGGTCGCCAGTTTGGTGATTTCGGCACTCAGGCGATCCATCCGGCAAATGGTGGGTTGGTTGATACACATCCGGCGATGCACCTGTTCAAGCAAATCTCCCACTTCCTGGTCGGCTTCTCCGATCAGAACCTGATCCGGTTGCTGCAGGTCGTTGATGATACTCCCCTGGGCGATGAAGGAGGGGTTGTAGCTCACCGAATAATTGTAGGGCGCCATTTTGGCGGCCAGCTGATCACAATAGCCAGGCATGGTCGTGCAGGTAATCACCAGGTGTTTGGGTGTTGGGCTTTTTCCCCGTGCCAGCAAATTATCGGTTACCCGTTCCAGCTGGCGGTGGTCATAGCTGCCATCGGGGAGGGAAGGCGTGGCTACCGCCAGGAAGATTAAGGTCACTTCCGCGGGGAAGACTGCCGACAAATCAACGGAGGCGAAAAACCGGGAGGATTGAGCCAGGCGTTCGCTAACCTCCGGTTCGGAAGTGGCGAGCGTTTTGTTATTGATGGCTGCTACGTAGCTGGGGTCTACGTCCACGCCGTAGACCAGGTAGCCCACGCGCTCCAGGTTGAGGGCCAGGCAAAGGCCTAGTTTGCCGATGCCGATGACGGCCAGCGAATTATTCATGGGGGCTAACTACGGGTTGGTTTCCATAGGAAAAAGTTGAAAAATCTTCCCCGGCAAATCCCCACGTGGGCTTATTGACTTGTAGGGGAATCCGCTGAGTGAGCAGATGGATACCCAACTGGCGCACAGTGCTCCAGTCGAGCATCGGGCGGTCCAGGTCCTTAAACAGTTTCTGGACGGGATCGGCCAGTACCCAGCCGTCGTCATGGGAGACGTGGTAGGTGCAGTGATCGGGGGGCAGGGTCACTTGTTGTTTACCAAGGGCGGTAGCGGCCATCAGCGCAATCGAATCGATGTGGATGGAATAGCCTTCCAACTCGGCGTACCCCATGATGTCTTCCCAATCGGTCCGGTGCATGAGGGTAAAGTCACCGCAGGCGTCGGTGTCGAGACGAATGAGTTGCATTTTGGTGGCAAAAGCCTGGCGACTGGTACCCAGCCCCGGCTCTCGCCACCACCTGAATACCTGGCCAACTGTCAGCAGTAAAATGCCGTAAAGGGTATGAAAGATGGGGGAGAAGTATTTGTGCTTGCCCAGCCGTTGGAGGACATTGCTTTGGCAAAAATGGAGGAGTTCAGGAACCGACTTTTCGTAGGGGATGGCCCGCGGGACATCTGCCCGCAGGCACCGGTAATATTTGCCCGGCGCCAGTTGGCGTTGGGCCAGAAACTTAAAGAGGGGGGCGGAAAACAGGAGGTCGACGTTGGTACAGAGGACGTATTGGCCCGTAGCGCGCCGAATACCCACATTTTTGGCGATCATCTGAAAAAGGGGCAATTTGTCGGCGTGGCGAAGCCGGTTGTGTACTGCCGCCGGAACTACTACCAATTTGATGGTGAGCAAGTCATCGGCCTGAGGCAGGGGCAATACATCCTTGAGCAGGGGTCGGTCCGCAGGTGGGTTCCAATCGACCAAGATCAACTCTACCGGAAAGCGGTACTTTTTGGTATGGTACAAGAGGCCATTGACAAAGAGGGTCATCCGCTGAATCATATCTCCGCCGTGGTTGTCGTTGCGGGAAGTAGCCACAATGGACAGGTAAAAAGGAGGGGCGGAAGCGGAGGAAGATCGTGACATGGCCAAATTTGCGGTCTGAATTTGCCGCAAAACTAGGTAAAAATCTGGCGCTGTCCAGGGATTTATTCCGTGTTGTCCTTGTTGGTGTTCGTTTAGCGGGATGCCGGCAAGAATTCTGCCCTATTTTAAAATAAAAACCGGTTCTTGGGTGCCAATCAAAACCTTTTTTACCGGCCTTCCTGATGGTTAACATGCACTGGACGAATATATACCGGGCCTTGCCCCGCCCCGCAGATGCTGCGCCCGATTATGGGGCCTGGCGCCGCTTGTCGCTTACCGGGCTCCGCTATTTCGGACTGCTGCTGGCGCTTTTTTCGGTGTGCTACTATTTTTTAGACTGGCTGGTGGGCGAGGCCCGCTATTTCAGGACCCTGCAATTGTACTATTCCCGCCTGCTGGTACTGGGTATCGGGGCTATTGTCGGTTATTTGGTGCTTGGCCATTGGCTGGTATTTAAGGGGGTCGTAGCCCGTTTTTTGTTCGAATCGGTTGCTCCCCAGCTGCTTGCCCTACTGCGGATGGCCCTGCTGTTTAAGCTGGCTGGGCACCTTTTTTATTATGTGCCGACGCACCTGGCAGCGGCGGCGGCCATGCCTTACGAAGCCCGTGCAGGGCTGCCCTACGCCAACTGGTACATTCAGTTGCTGCCCATAAATCCGGATTTGTATCAGGTGGTCAGCATCCTGGGTGGGGTGAGTTGTTTGTTGGCCGGGGTGGGGCTTTTTACCCGGCCGTCGTTGATCGTGGCCACCCTAGCTATCTTTTACGTGCTGGGGGTTCCCAATTTTTACGGCAAGGTAAACCATACCCACTTTATGCTGTGGGCACCCGCCATTCTGGCGTTTTCTCCGGCTGGTGCGGCCTTGTCTATCGATGCCTGGTGGCGCTACCGGCGAGACGGGACACTGGTCAGGCAGCCTCATTATGCCTACGGACTACCCCTGAAGGTCATTTTATTGCAATTGGGGTTCGTCTATTTTTTCTCCGCAATCGGCAAGCTTTGGCTAGGTGGGCTCCAGTGGGCTCTGAGCGATAATTTGATTCACCTCATGCACCTGGAATGGTTGGAACAATACGACAAAATACCAGCCCTGCGCATCGATCGCTACCCCTGGTTGTGCCGGCTAGGCGCCATGGGGGTCATTTGTTTTGAGCTCCTCTATATTTTCCTGATCCTGACGCCTGTTACCCGGGTGGTAGCGCTGGTGGGGGCCATTGGTTTTCATGGCATCACGGGCTATTTTTTAACAATCAACTTTAAGTTTTTACAATTGCTCAATGCCTTGAGTCTCAATTTTTGGGCCATTTATGCGCGACTCTGGCGGGGCCTGCCTGTTTTGGTCGGTTGGTTGGTTGGCGGGATCCTGTTTTTTTTGTTCCGGACCATTGACTTCATTGGTGGCCTGGTATTTTTGTTTGGCCTTTTTGCCTTCTGGCAGGTGAGGCGGCCAGAACCGGCACCGTTTTCGCCAGTAGTCGTGCTTCCTGCGCGGCTTTTCACCCCCCTGGTGGTCGGGTTGTTGTCGTTTAATTTCTTGTTTGGTTTAAACCAGATCACCTCCTGGCCTTTCTCGGCTTATCCGTCCTATTCCTTTGTCCGTACGGGGGAGGTGCGTTACGTGTGGTTTATTCCGCAAACAGCCACTGGTGACACGCTCGACCTGAATCAGTTGGGCCAACAGGCTGCCTACCGCAAGGAAAATATCCTACCCCTGGCCGAGCAGGCCGTCAACCTCTGGAACCAGCAGGACACCATCGCCTTCCGCAAGCATACCCTCAATTACTGGCTGCTGTTTCGGGAACAGCTACCCGCACTGAAAGCCGCAACAGGCGCGGCGGTGGTACTTCAGGAATTCAGCACGAATCCGGATTCCCTGGCCGCGCCGCGGTGGGAGGTCAAAATCGGCGAAATTTCCCGGCAGGCAGGGGAGTGGCAACTCCAGTTTTAACCCACCGCTAGGCGCCCAACCCCAGCCGATGTTTCACTTCGGCGAAAATGCGCCGGGGCGTGTACGTTTTCCAGAATGAAGCCTTGCCCGAGTTGGGCAAAACTGCCGCAGCCGGTGCCGGCGAAGCATTTGGCGGATTCAGATCCGCTTCAGTCAGCGGCAGGAGCGTGAGCTTTTGATCCTCGAAACTGGAGCCCTGCAGGCGGCGGACAAAGGTGGCTTCGTCGAGGTATTCTTCCCGAAAGGCTATTTTGCCGAGGTTTGGAATACCCGCAGGGATTTTCCACGGGTTAAAAGCCGTATAAAAGGAACGGTCTACTTCCCATACGTGAACCGCGTCGCGGCGAGGGTTGCCCGGGGGGAAATGATAATGAATGGAAGGAAATTCCTGGGGAATTAAAATAAGTTGAATGGCCAGGCGTAAACCAGCAGTCTGGTTGATGTTGGAATAATGGATGATGCTGTCATCCAGGATGATGGCGTTGCCCGCCTTTACATTCATCGGCGTCAGGTGCTTGCTGATAATGGCCTCCTTGATGTGGTCCAACTCCCAGGGCACCAGTGGTCCCCTGGTCTGGCCGAATTTTTTGTGACTTTTGTCAACCATCTGCAGGGTGCCGTTGTGTTCATTACTATCCATCAGGGGTACCCAAATGGTGATGGACGTGCCAGCGGTTTCATCCACAAACGCCCAGTTCTGGTGAAGGGGTACCTCGCCGTCGGCCTCTGTTTTTCGAATAAAATTGGCAATGAGGGGCGTGTAATTATCCAGGATCTTTTCGGCGTGGGGGCCAAAAGTAGTCGTAATGAGGTCAAAAACGAGTTGTTTGTAGCCCACGTTCTTATCGATAAAGGTGAAATCGTAGGTAATCCGCTCCTTCATCGCTACCGTATCCACTTCGTCGTGGGTAATTCCGCCGCCACGCTGATCGAGGGTAGCAAAATAGGCATTTTTGAGGTGTGCTACTTCCGCCGGGCTGAGGAAGGGTACCTGGACATAGCCTTTTTCGTCGAAAATTTGCTGGAGGGAAGGATCCTGGAAAACTACTCGCATGGCGATCTTTTTTAAACTAAATATTTGGACCACAAAAAGACAGTTGGCCAGCAGCAAATATAACGATCAGTTTTGGTTTTTAGCCCCAACAAATATTTCACTACTTTAGTAAAGTAGGGTGTGGTCGTTCAGGGTCTGCACCGTCCAACCACTTTCCAAACCGAGGACCGCGTGGTTGGTAAAACCATCCATTTCATTTGCATAGGGTTTATCGGCAATGCGAAACAGCAAAGGCAGCTGCCATTCCTGGGTACTGACGGCGGTTGCCCCACTGTAAACCAGGATGCGGTACAGCCCATTGTTGAGCAAAGCCCCGGGCAGGCGCGCCGTGACCAGGTAGTCGCCAGGCCCTACCCGCAGCGGGTCGTAGTCGGGCCGGAAACTGTAGGAGTCTAGTAAAACGGATAAACCCTCACTACTGACAATCTTGATGCCAACGGTGAGTGGATCAGCTGCCGGCGAAAATTTACGAATCTTGATTTGCACTTCGATGGCAGTCGCAAAATGGATACCCACGGGTAGGGTGGCCTGTTGGCCGTTGATCCGCAATTCCAGCAGTTGATACTGCCTGGTCGTACCGGTCGGGAAATGCGCCGCTTTTTGGACTGGCAGGTCACTGTCGGGTTGTTCCTCCTGCTGCATAACCTGGAGGAAATACTGTTCCAGCACGGCTTTCGTAGATCCCAAAGCCTTGATCTCACCCCGGTCGAACCAGGCACATTTGTTGCAGAATTCCAACACCTGGGTATTGTTGTGGCTCGCCAGCAGAATCGTTACCCCCTGGCGCGACAATTCCTTGATCCGCTCCAGGCATTTGTTGCGAAAAGCAGCGTCGCCCACCGCAAATACTTCGTCGAGGAGCAGGATGTCAATATCCGTATAAAAAGCAATGGAGAAGGCCAGCCGCAGGTACATGCCGCTGGAATAATGCTTGACGGGGGTGTGGATAAAATCCTCAATGCCACTGAAGGCGACAATTTCAGCGTACCGCTCCGCCGTTTGCCGTTCGTTCATTCCCAGGACCGCGCTGTTGAGAAAGATATTATCGTGGCCGCTCAGGTCGGGATGGAAACCAGTTCCAATGTCGAGAATGGCCGTGACGGTACCCTGGTAAGCGGCTTCGCCACTGGTGGGTGAAACGATACCGGCCAAGATTTTCAGCAGGGTACTCTTTCCAGCACCATTGTGGCCCACCAGACCCATGATGTCGCCTTTTTCCAGTTCAAAGGATACGTTGTGTAAAGCCCAAAACGCGGTGTCGGCAAGGGGGGGTGCGGGGTTGCGCTGCCGCCAGCGCCACAGCCGTTGGTACAGCGGTCGTTGCGGCATTTTTTTTTCGTACCGCTTGGACAGTTGGTTGACTTTTAGGACTACTTCCTTCATGTTGTTGCGTCCTTGCTTAGAGATCCGCCTGGTCTTTGTGCCACATTTTCAGGTGGTAAAGGTTTTGGAGGAAATAGCGGCTATTACCTACCGAGAGTTCATACCAGGGCTTAATGCACTTGATTTCAAAAAAATCGACGGGAAAAATGTATTCCTGCCAATTCTCGATGACGGCCAGGCCGGTAAGCTCCTGGAAATCGTTGGAGATCGTCAGGTTTTCAAAATCTTCCAGCGGCAGGTCAATGGTTTTCACCAACGCCACAATAAACCCTTGTTGACGCAGGTAGTGCAGCGTGTCGTACAAGTCGGCCACGTTGTAGCGGTAAGCGGTATTGATCCGGGCAATCTCGTGGGCTATTTTAGGTTCGTGTTCCGGCTTTACCGGCACCTTTCTAAACAGGTCTTTGAGGTACAGGATTCCGCCGGGTTGGAGTACTTCCCAGGCCGAGCGGATGACTTGTTGCTGGTCGTGTGCATGGCCGAATGACTCGAGGAAATAGACGGCATCGAAGGTGTCTTTGGGGTAGTAGTAGGTCAGCTGGTGGTAGTCGCCCAGGGTTACGGTGATGCGATCCGTCAGGCCGGCGGCGGCGATGTTGGCCTGGGCTTGTTGTTGTTGTGCCGATGAAATGGTAAGGGCGTCAACGGTTAGTTGCTTTTGCTGGGCAAAGTGGATGGCCGGGCCTGCCACGCCACAACCGGCGTCGAGTACCCGGAAGCCGTCGGCTAATCCGATAGCTTGCACCTGGTAGTCGAGCAAGATCCGGAGGTCGGTGGTGCGAAAAGCCTGAATCACCTGTCCGTAGACCTGGAGAAACTGGTCATGGTACGTATTGTAAAAGTCGCCGACTTGCTGAGGCGTACTGGTCCGGGCGGTTTTTACCTCCGGTTTTCGGGTTGTGTACCAGTAGCCACCGGCCAGGAGGGTGGCGGTCAGGAATCCAATGGTAAAATAAAGCATAACGGGCGTTAAGGCGTGAAAAAATGGATCAGTTGCTGCCAGCGGGAGGCTTTAGAGGGCAGCGGCAACTGGAAGATACGGGCAAAGGTGGTCTGATCCAGCTGCTCTTGCACCACGGGCAGCATCCTGATCTGCTCCAGGCCAGCTGGTCCGGCGGCCGGATTGCCCGCCAGGTAAAAAGCGGGTGTGCAGGCATATTCGCCGATGCCTTCCCCTTCCTGGTAATAGTAACGCATGTCCGCTTCCTGAAAGGTCGTAGCGATGACGAGCGCCGTGCGCGGGGATTGGGTTTGGTTGAGGTGGGATCCATGGATCAGGCGATGGTCGTAAAGGAGGGCTTCCCCGGCGTTCATGTGCAACACCGTCATGTGTGCCCACACCAGCGCCTGCACGTCCTGGCAAATGTTGGGCAGGTTGATGCTGCGATAGGTGGGTAGCCGATTGTGGCTTTGCGGCAGGTACTGGAAGGCACCGTTGGCCGCGTGGGTATCCTGTAGGGGGATCCAGATATTGAAGGAGCGGTACGCTGTTTCGTCAACAATATTCCAGTCCTGGTGGGGTTGCAAAATACCATTGGCTCCCGGCGCTTTGTTGATGAGGGCTGCGCCGAGAAGACGCATTCGGTCCAGCAGACGATCCAGGGACGGGGCCACGATGGCTATGGCGCGTTCGCTGATGGTATTGCGAAAAGCCTGGTCAGCTACGTGGGTCGAGGAATAGAAACCTACCGGGGCTACGGGGTGCGTCTCGGCGTAGAGTTGGCGGAGGGCTGCCAGTTGGCTGGTTTCCAGTAAGGGCACCACCACAAATCCTTCCTCCCGCAATTGATCGTCCAGGTCCGACTGGTTGAGTACGCGCCTCATGTGGTTGGTTTTGGTTGAAAAAATGCTTGCCAGCGTTGCCAGATGGACGTGCGCATTGGCGGCACGGGGAAACCAGCGTCCCCGACCATCCGTTGGGCAAGGGTCCGGAAATCTTCTGGTGAGAAAGCGGGTACCTGGTAGTCGAACTTTTCCAGGAAAGTTCCGAAGGTCGGGCGGGTGGTAATATTGCGGAAGAAATCATCAAAGGAGATGAGGAAATCATCTGCTTGTTGGTAGCGTTCCAGGGTGCGTGCTGCCGGCGGTTGGTAATAGTAATGCAAGGGTGCTGCTGCAGAAACGACCCCGGCCGTAATGGCCTTCCGGATGTGGCCCGATTCGTTGGCGGGGGATCCGTGCACCACGCTTTGGTTCAGGATGACGGCGTAGCCAGCCGGCACTTCGATGGTCGTCATCAAGGGTTCCAGGATGCTTTCATTGCCACTGAAGAAGAAGGGCATGGTGGGCGCCCGCAGGGTAGGCAGTACCCGGTAATGGCTACCGGGTAAAATCTTCAACGGGCCATTTTTTTTCGTGATGTCTACCAATGGCACCCACACATTGAGCGCCACGTACTGTGCTTCGTCCACGATGGTCCAATCCTGGTGAATGGAAAGGGCGCTGTTTTGGGAAGGTGTTTTGTACAGAAAAGCACCGCCCAGCGACCGGTAATCCTGGAGCAGCGCCTGGTAGGCAGGCGCAAAAACAGCCCCGATTTTATCCGAAACTGCTCGTTTGTAGGTCGGATCCTGGTCGTAGGTACTGGACACAAAGCCAGCCTGGTCATTCAACTGTGGGTGCATTTCGTCAAAGAAACGATCGAGTTCCAGCACCGCCTCCGGGCTGAGAAAAGGAACGACCAGGAAGCCCTGTCGGTCGAACAAGGCTTGTTGTTCCGGATTTTGTAATAGTGCTTTACTCATGGTCCTGATTTTTTGTGCTGCCAGCAACGGCTTGCACCAGGCGCCGCCACCACGACGGTTGGCGGTCGGGCGTCAGTTGGGGCAATTTCCCGTAGCGTTCCTCCAGTTGTTGTAAGGTCAGTTCGGGAAAGTCGTAGGGTACCTCGCCCAGGCTTTCGCCCAGGGTGGGTCGTTGCTTGATATCGTGGCCAAATTGGTCGAAATCGACGATAAAACGGTCGTTCTGTGCAAAGAGCTCTACCGCTTTTTCCGCCATGTCTTCGTGGTAGTAGGCAATCTGGAACCGGGCGTCCTGGTGGGTAAAAAAGATGTTGGTGACGATCCGGCTTTCGGCCGACAGATTAGGCGGGGAAAAATGAATGATACTCTGGTCAAAAACAATGGCCTGCCCGGCTTTCAGGTAGATGGGTTGCCCGTAGCGCAGGATTTCGGACCGGACCTTGCGGTAAAAATCCGGAATGGAAGCACCGCGGTAGGTAGGGCGGATGCGGTGGCTGCCCGGTAGCACTTTCAGTACCCCGTTGTGGGGCGTCAGGTCTACCAGCGGACACCAGATATTGATGCCCGTGAACTGCGACTCATCCACCAGGGTCATGTCCTGGTGAACGCCCATTGCACTGTTGGGGCTGGGTGATTTCACAATAAAGCTGCCCGCTACGACGCGGATGTCCTGGAAATTTTTTTCAATTGCTGCAGCCGCTACCCGGCGTATTTCCTGGTCGGCCCCCGCCCGGTAGGCTTTGTTGCGGGAATAGGTACTGGCGTAAAAACCTTCCTCGTCGACGGGATGGTATTGCCGGTAGAACTGGTTTAAATGGCTGATCTGTTTCTCGTCGTAAAAGGGAATGACCACGTAACCCGTCTGCTCAAATTGGGCTTGCAGGTGGGCATCGCGGAAGACCGGCAACATGTTAGGGAATTCAAACACGGCTTACTAGTTTTTGCACCCGGTAAATAAATTCCCGGACAATATTTAGGGGGGTATAGATTTGCCAGAAAGACCGGTTATCGGTCTCCGCCTCCGCTACCTGGCCCGTCAGCTGCCCGCCAGCAGGCGGCGTGGCTGGCTGGAACAACGCCGCTACCTGGTCGGCCAGGGCCGTATTGGGGTGGTTGTCGTGGGCCAGGATTAGCTCGGTCAGCGCTGTTGTCGACAGCGTTTCGTAGGTGTAGGGAACCGTGGCCACGGCGGTCAGTTCGGGTAAGGAAAGGCCTTGTTCGTAGGCCGTTTTGATCCGGCTGTTGTTGAAGTGCTGGAAAAAATCTGCCGCCACGTGGTACTTCTGCAGGCGCTGGCCCTGGTGTTGGGGGCTTTGGTAGTAGTGGCAGAGTTGGGCGTCTTTTTGGGTGAAACCCAGCCCTACGGCCAGCCGCGTCTGGTCTGCCTGGTTGGGCGGACTGCCGTGGAACGTCCGGTTGTCAAAGACCAGGGCCTCACCAGCTTTTAAGGGCACCAGCTGCAGGTACTCGAAGACCGTAAATTGATGATTGGCCAGGGGGGTGTGCACGTAAGGCGATGGTGAAGGCCGGTGGTTGCTGAAGAAACGGTGGCTGCCGTTGATGACGCCTAAGGCGCCGTTGTGGTGATCCACATCGACGAGGGCGATCCAGAAAGTGACGGAATAATAGCCCTGGTCTTCCTCGACAAAGGTCCAGTCCTGGTGTACGGGCACAATGCTGGTACTGGTCCGGGGATCTTTGGCCAGGAAGCTGGCCGTAAAGGGTTTGACGTCGGTCAGGTGAGCCGTGGCCGCCGCTAAGGCTACGGCGTAGATTTTGGCCACCGTCGCCTGAACCAAATCCTGGTTTTGTTGGTCCATGCTGACGTGGAAGCCCTGGTTTTCCGGGCGCGCCAGGTCCAGGTGCTCGTAGTAGTTTTTGAGTTCGGCTACTTGTTCGGTAGTGAGTACGGGAAGCTTGACCCAGCCATTCTTCGCGAAAAAGGCTTGCTGTGCTGCGTCGGCAAACATTGGTTTCATGGGAACGATCTTTCGGATTTAAAGGAAGTCAACGGCGTTTTTTTCCACTTTAATAAAATACTTACACCCCAACAGCAATAAAGGTAATAAGATAACCAGGCCCAGGGTACCACTGAGCTCGATTTTTCCAACGTCGAAGAGTGCCCAGCGTAAGCCCGCCAGGGCCAGCACCAGCGGATTGAGGTTTAAAACCCAGCTGTAGGCCGCAGGGATGAGGGTGGTAGGGTAAAATACCGGAACGACCCAGATCGAAAAATTGACCAGCACGGGGATCACGTGCTGCACGTCGCGGTGGCGCATGCTCAGGGCGCTGGTCCAGATCGCGAGGCAGGCACCCGACCCAACGACCACGCCAATCCAGAGCGGGATGGTCAGCCATTTCCAGGTGGGCCAGTAGCCGTAGGCTAAAGTCACCACCAACAACGCCGCAAACATGACCACAAAATCTACCCCACCGGTCAGGATTTTGGCCAGCGGGAGTATCAGTTTTGGGAAATAGGTCTTTTGGAGTAAATCCTGGTTATTGAGCAGGGCCAACCCGCCGGCATTCACAATGTAAACGAAAAAATACCAGCAAACCAGCCCCGAAAAAGTAAATAATACGTAAGGCAAACTTTGGGTGTCGAGCGGAATGATGTAATCAAAAAAGACCGTAAAAATGGCCAGCGCCAGGGCAGGCTGGGCCAGCGCCCAACCAATGCCTAAATAAGTTTGAGCATATTTTATTTTGACATCGCGCCGGGCAAACATCAACAAGAGAAACCGAAGTCGCCAAATTTGGCGCAGGTATTGCTGGGCCGTAAGCGCTTCAGGGGTGATTCTGGTCCGCATAAATTTGAGCTAATAAAGGGTAAAATTAACTATTTTTACCACCTTGCTATTATTACAGATCCAACCCCGTTCCGCAGTTCATGAGAAGTTTACTTAAAAATCCGCAGTATGCGCAGGAACTCCGCACCAACGGGGTGGTGAAGGTGCCTTTTTTGTCAACTGACGAAGTAGCAGAGCTACGTACTTTCGAGGCAGCGGTCCATCCCGGCGGCGTTTTACCCCGGGTTTACGACAATATCTACATGACGACCTGGTGTAGTGATACCGCTTACAAACTGGCCATCAAGGAAAAGATTGCCCACGTTTTTGCGGCAGCTGGTCAACGACTTTTTGACGACAGCCGGATTATCAACGAGGTATTCATCATCAAGCAACCGGGCGAGGAAACTACCTTTCCGGTGCACCAGGATTGGAGTAGTGTCGATGAAACGGCGTACGAAGCGATCAACATCTGGGTGCCCCTGCATCCCGTCGACGAAAACAATGGTGCCATGTGGATACTGCCCAAAAGTCACCGGATTAAGACACCGGTTCGGGGCGCCTACCCCATTTTCCCCAATTATGGCAAACACCTCGCAGCAATTCAACCGGGGATCAAATTTTACCCGCTACAAGCCGGCGAAGCGTTGTTGTTTTACCAGTCCACGATTCATGGTTCGCCCGCCAACAGAGCAGCTACGGCGCGAATAGTAGCGGCAGCTGCCGTCTTGCCCGCCGAAGCGCCCCTGCGGATCAACTTCCGGTCGGCCACTACGAATGAAATTCTGGTGGTCAATCCGGCAGACGATTTCCCCTTTCACTACGAACGGCTTCGGGAAGAGAGCACGCGTTTCCCACCGCCGGGTCCGGTGGTCGAAAGGTTGCCATTGAGCGCTTATCGCGAACCGGATCTTGCCGAAATCTTAACTCTTACCGGTATTCGCTCCAGCACAACGGGTAAATCGGGAAAAGCCTGGTGGAAAATTTGGTAGGGCACGGTCAAATAAAAAATTTACCTTGACTTAGCTTGGCTTTAGCCAAGCTAAGACCAGTAAGCAATTTTGTTTTTATCCTTGAAAAACCCTAAGAAATCACCAAAAGTTATGCGGTCTTTTGCCCCTTCAACCGTGGCCACCCGGTGCCAGAGTTGCCCCCCCTGGAACAGGATCATATCGCCAGGCATCGGTTTCAATACTATTTTGTGCACTTCAGGCGCTTGTTCCAGGTGAACAGCGGTTTTAGAAGTTTTAGAAAAAACAGAAAGGCTACCACTACTTGTCAGCTTTGTTTGGTCTTCTTGCCAGGGAAGACTATACACCACCAGTTCACCACCGCTTTCAGGCACTTGTAGGGCAATGAAAAAGCTAACCTGATCCATCACTTTTACTTTCTCATTAAATCGGTATAAAATCCCTGGTGATGACTTGGAAAAATATTGCCGCAGTGTAAGTCAATATTACCGCCGTTTTTTGTCAACACGCGCGCTGTTGCAAAAGCATATTCACCACCTTCATCAGGCCCCGGAGGCGTGTCGATGGCCCAACCACCAGACAATTTCGAAAAAAAGGTAGTTAGCTGGTGCTTCAGGTCTGTTGAAAAATTGGTGTCAAAATGTTGGTTATAATCGGCCATCTCTTCAAAATACGCCTTTGCCGCCTGGGGTTGATCCTGAGCGGGTATTTGTTGTACGTTGTTGGCAAAAGCAGAAAAAACCATAGGGTAAGTTTTGCCATTCGGAATTGCACTTAGCTTTTCCTGCTTAATCTGGGCTAGCTTTTCCAGAATAAGTTGTACCGATTCCGTATTTAAAAAACCCTGGATATGAAACCCATCCACCTGTTTGTGGAGTAATTGAGGAATGGCATTAGGATGTTTGTCCAACATATCTGCTACCGAAAGCGTAGAAAAGTTTAATTTTCGTTCCTTAATGCGAGGTTTAAATAAGTTTTTAATCCAGTTGATCATTAGCGTAATGGTAATAGATAAAAATGAAAAATACAGGCCTTGCATCATCGTGGTAGCCTATAACCGACCACGGAGTTTAACCCGCCTGCTAACGGCCATCAAAAGAAGCCATTTTTCGGAAATAAATATAACTTTAATAATAAGTATTGATGGGCTCCAGCCCGACCCGGCCGTGTTGGCTATCGCCACCTCTTTTGCGTGGCAGCACGGACCCAAAGAAATTATTTCCCAGCACCGCCATCTCGGGCTCAAAGCACATGTCCTTCGCTGTGGCGACTTAAGTCGGGTGCACGGGGCAGCCATCATCCTGGAAGACGATCTGTTGGTGAGTCCCAACTTCTACAATTATGGGCAGCAAGCGCTTAATTGTTACGGTGAAACACCCGCAGTGGCGGGGATCTCCTTGTACAGCTACCGGATAGCGGAAAATGGCTTTCTGCCGTTTGAGCCAGTTGCCGACGGTACGCCGGGCTATTTTATGCAGGTGGCTTCTTCCTGGGGTTGGGCGATTACGGCGGCGCAGTGGGCCCGTTTTCGCGATTGGTTCGCCACCCATCCGACGCTCCCGATGGATACCTGTACCTTACCTGCTTACTTGAAAAGCTGGTCGGCGCAATCCTGGAAAAAGCATTTCATCCATTACCTGATTGCGGAAGACCGCTATTTTTATTTTCCGCGGACGGCCTATTGTACCAATTTTGAAGATCCCGGAACCCACGCGTCTACTCGGGGCTTGTACCAGGTGCCTTTGCAGTTGGGCGACCAGGACGTGCTGCCATTCACCGGTTTTGAAGACACCCCTGCCAAATATGATGCCTGGTTTGAACCCACCACCGCATGTGTCGCAGGTTTCACGAAGGTGCTGGAGGGATACGACTACACTGTTGACCTGTACGGCCAGCGGTCGGCAGACGAATTGTCTACGCCCTACGTACTCACCTCCCGGCCCACTGCTGCGGTAGAGCTGACCTTTGGCAACGCGCTGTTTCCGCTGCTGAACAACATCTTGCTGGCTCAGGTTGGGGATGCGCTTCGGCTGGCACCCGTTGCGGCGATCAGCGCCAGGCCGCTGCCCCGGGACAATTTTTTCACGACCTGGCAGGCGCTCCTTGCCGCCCGCCTGGAGCGCCCGGAAGAACGGCAACGGGCGATTGGTTTTGAACTGCTGGCTCCCCTGTCCGTTGCGGGCAACGAAACCTTCTGGCCGCGCACCGCCGTGCGGGACCAATCCTGGAACCCCGCCAAAATTCGCTGCTCCAATCCGACTGACCTCCCGGAGCATCACCTTCCCTTCGCGGCCACGGTTTTTTGGGGGGCGTTGGCTGCCCAGTTGGACCAGGCGGTATTTAGCTACGTAGGTCTGGTAACCCAAGCGGTACGTTTTGTGCCCGAGACTTTGGCCCACGTGGCGTGCATCTTTACCCGCTTTCCCCACATCCAGTGGTTAAATATCGGTTGCCGGTATCCGGATGGGGAAGGGGTTCCACTGAACAAGACCCGGCTAAGCTTTCCTGGTGGGCAGGCGGATGAGGCCACGTTGGCTGCCTTGCCGCTGGAAGCCATCTTTTGGCGAACCACTTTTCTGGAAAATATGGTGGCTGCGATGCCGGCACAGCCCGCCGATCCGTCGACTGCTTTGCGGTCTTTGCTCCGCTTGGCGGCCCAGCGTGCACCACTTCACCCCCTGGCGTTGCAGCTCTTGGTCTGTCCCAATCAACCCTCCAAAGACGAGGCTGCTGCCGGGCGAGGGGGGCTGCTGCAGCGATGGTTTTGGGAAGATGTACCCTATCTGCGTGCCGGGTATTATTACCGCCACCGCTTCCCAGATGTGATCCGTTACGAAGCTGCTACCGATACCTACTGGCTCAGTCCGTACTGAGCGATTGGTCGATTAACTGGCTGAGATCCGCGAGGTACCGGTCCAGGGTGAAGTAGGTACTGATTCGGGCACGGGCCGCAGTGCCCATTCTTTTTCTTATCGTGTCGTTTTCCGCCAGGAAGATCAGTTGTTGAGCCAGGCCATCGATATCACCTTCGGCTACCAGCAGCCCGGTTTCACCTGCTTGTACGACCTGGGGGATGCCGCCGTGGTAGGATGCGGCCACTGGTAGCCCACAAGCCCCGGCTTCCAGGATCGCCAGTGGCGTCCCCTCGGCATCATGGGCCGCGGAGGTGAGGGAAGGTTGGATAAAGATATCGGCAGCCTGTAGGGTTTGGGCCACTTCTGCCGGGGTTAGGACACCTCGGAATTCGACTGCCTCCGCAATGCCCAGGCGGTGCGCCAATTGCTTGCAGGCGGGTAGTAACTCCCCGTCGCCAACCATGATCAGCCGGGCACCGGGCACGCTGGCCCTCACTTTGGCAAAAGCCTGCAGGCTGACGGCGGGTCCTTTTTTGGCCACAAACCGGCCGCAACTCACGATCACACAAGGCCCTGTTCGGGCGGGGCCAGGCTGAAAAGCTTCCGTATCAATCCCATAGGGAATCAGGTGGAGCTTGTCGGCTGGTGCCCCCAGGCGCAGCAGCTGCTCCCGCATGTGTTCCGAAACCACGATCAGCGCCGTGGCCGCCGCAAACAGCGCCGGGTAGTGGCGGCCGTGGGTGTGCAAGACATCATCGCGATAAGCATCATAGCCATGAAAGTGAACCAGGAGGGGCAGCCGCAGCCGCTGGCAAATAGGGTACATCGCCACCCCGGCGGGTCCGTACTGGGCCAACACCAGGCGAATGGTATGTTGTTGCAGGTACTGCGCCACGGCCCGGCTTTGGCGAACTTCCGGTCGGCGCAGCCAGGGGGCAAAGGACCGCCCGTGGTTCAGTAATTTTCCCTGGGCAAAGTGCGGCAAATGATCCCCGTAGAGGTGGTGCACAAAATAGGGGAGGTGGTTAATCTGGGCATGAATAAAAGTTTCTGAATATTTGTCTTTATTATTGGACACAATGGCCAGCGGAATGTACATGTTAAGCAAATTGGGTGCGGGGTTTGGAAAAGGGAAATTAGCTAAATTTTCCGAATGGCGGCTGCCGGTTGGGGTAATTGCTTTTTTTATGGGTTGGTGCCTCGTACACGGGTTATTGGCGGTTATCCCCCTGCCCTGGTCCCCGGCAGCCCTGCAACTCGCCAGTTCCCGCGGGCTGCTTATCGGGTGGTCCCTGGGCGCGTGGTACTGGTGTATTAAAGGCCTGGCCCGCAACAGGCATAAAAGTGATGACTTCTATTTTCAGTTAAGTGTCTTCCGGGTTATTTTCTTCGGTTTTTTTGCTTTCGGAAGCATTATTGCGCACGGGCAGCTGGTCGGGCTCGTGGCACCCTATCTCCACGCTGGCGATCAGCCGCGGCAATATCTGCCCCTGGGTAGTGAACTCTTTCGTTTTTTACCCATCAACCAGTTGAGTGTACACATTGCCATGGTGGCCTTCGGACTTAGCGCCTGGGCCGCCATGCTCGGCCTGCAAACCAGGGTGGCTATCCTGGTCTTCGCACTGGCGGGATGCTACCTTTTTGGCATTCCCAACTTCTTTGGCAAGATCAACCACAACCACCACTTGTTCTGGCTGCCCCTGTTGCTGGCCTTCAGCCCGTTGGATCGCTATTTTTCGGTGGAACAGTTCCTGCCTGCCCGCTTTGCGGGAAAGTACTGGGTGAAACAGGAACTGACGAGCCGCCTGACCATCGAGGTCGTCATTCTGGCGCTAAGTATCATCTATTTTTTTCCGGGCTTTTGGAAAATGTGGGAGAACGGCCTGGCCTGGGCCCTGAGCGATAATATTCGCAACCACCTCTACACCAAATGGCTGACACTGGCTGGCTGGCGTCCTTTTTTTCCAATTGATGCCTATCCTTTTTGGTATCAATTGGGCGGGTTACTGGTGCTGTTCTTTGAGCTCTCGTTTTTGGTGTTTGCTGTTCATTCACCGGCCACCAGACGGCTGGCCCTGTGGGGTGGCGTTTTGTTTCATTTTTCGACGCTGCTGTTTCTGCACATTTTTTTTGTCGGGCTGGTGTTGGTCTATACGTTGTTTATCCCCTGGCAGCTGTTGTGGCCGCAGGGTCGTAGGGTAGGGGTGGAGGCCGGCTGGCCAACCCCCAGGCCTTATCGTACGGTACTGGTGTTTTGTCTGGTTGTCCATGCGGGTTATTTTTCAGCAGGCCTGGCCAATCACCACGGTTGGCCATTCAGTTGTTACCCTACTTTCCAGGCCTACCTGCCGGGGTATACGCAACAATTCTGGAAGTGATCCGCCCCACCCATACCGTATCGGTTGATTACGGTCCTTTACAGGCTTACTACCGGCCAGAAAGGTGGCGTTATTGGGAAGAAGAAATCATCAGGGCGTATCATGACCAGGACACCAGCCAGCTGCAGCATAAGCTGGCGCAACTGGTCGGTAAATACAAACGACAAGGGTTGCTGCGGCCGCGGGATTCCATACAGATTTACCTCCAGACAGCTACCTTGTCGCGGTTGACTTTGCCGAAGCCGCCTAATCGCCAATTGCTTGGTGCGCAAAGGTTAAAATAAGTGCCAGACCCGCTGGAGCAGGGTTTGGCCATCGGACCACAGCTGCCGCAAGCCGTGGCGAAACAACAGCAGGTGTATCCCCAGGATGATCAGCAGCGAAAAATCAGGTAGACCCAGGGCCAGGGCGATGAGTACCGGTAGCCAATCCAGGTAAAAATCATCGAGATACCAGTAGAAAACCTGCCGGTAATCGGGGGTATGGCTGGTTTGAAGCAGCCATTTGTTGCGCCAGTAGACGTAGAGCACAAAAACCAGGTAAGCGGGGATCAACCAGGGAATCTGCCCAGCAAGAACGGTCAGGAAAACCAGGAAGGCTATGGTTTCTAAAGGCAGGAACAAGTAGGTCATGACCTGCTCCAGGCGGGGTTCGGAATACCTGCGAACCAGGGAATGGGTGTTGCTCCGCGTATCGTTGTGCCGGTCATTGATTTGGTGCAGGAGGATATTGCGGCAGCCCAGGATCAACTGCCAGGTAGCCAGCGCACAGAGAAAAACCGGAAAGTTCGCGTAGTGCGAGGAGCCCAGCAATTGGAAGGTAGCGGCGGCCAGCAAACAGGGTACGACGTGTGCGTAGCCCGCGTCGGCCAGGACGCCCCAGCCGCCGCGTTCCTTAAGGCGCAGCGGGGGAAAGGCGTAGGCGAGAAAAAGAACAAATTCCAGTCCGAGCAGGTAGCCGGTCAGCCGGTTGCCGGGAAGGTAAACCCACGGTAAAAAGGCCAGGAGCAGCAGGAAACCCAAAACGGCCATCCGCTGGGCAGGGCGGAGCCCCGCCACGCCATTGCCCTTGCCCGCCAACTGGTCTTTTTCAATATCTGCCAGATCGTTGGTGAAATAACCAAAGCCGGCAATGCCCACAATGGTGGTGAAAGCCGCCCACATGCCCAAGACCGCCGCCGGAAAAGCCACACCGTTGGCCAGCAGCAGGAAATAGGGGATCGCCACCAGCACAGGGGCTTTGTAACGCCAGGGATTGCTGAGTCGAAGTTTCTGAAAGAGAAATTGAAAAAACTGCATAATCGGCTTTAACTTGCGCTAAAGTATTGTTCTTTCAGCAGCTGTCAACCGGATGTCATGCATTTGTGGAATATTTTTAAGCCGAAAAAAAGAAACAATTGGGAACCTGTCCCCCACCATTTTGTAAAAAGCGCACCGCTGCGGGCTACGCTCCACGAGGAAGGGTTGGCCGTACAGCCTTTTCTTTCTCCGGACCAGTTGCTGGCCTTGCGGCGGCTTTACGAGCAGGAGCACCAGCTGGAAAATAGCGATCAGGGGGGCATGTTTTACAGTGTCTACTCCCAGGATACCCCGTACCGGCGCCGTGTACACGAGGCCATTCAGGCCATCCTCCAACCGGCTCTCGATGCTTTGCTGACCGATTACCGAACGGTTTTGAATTCGTTTATCATCAAAATGAACGGCCCGGCCAGCGAATTTGCCCTGCATCAGGACACCACCGGACTCGACGAAACCCAATACTCTTCCCTGTCGCTTTGGATTCCGCTCGAAGACATCACCGAGCAGAACGGGGCGCTCTGCGTGGTGAAAAGAAGCCATCGCCTTTTTTCGCCCTACCGCAGTATTTCTTTTCCGCCCCCCTACGCGGGGATCAAGCATACCATCAAAGATTACCTGGAACCGGTTTTTATGAAAGCCGGAGAAGCCCTGCTATTCGACAACCGGCTGTTGCATTACAGCCTGCCCAACCGGAGCGATCACAACCGGGTCATCGTCATGTGCGGTATTTTTCCGCAGGAGGCGCCGGTAGTCACCTGCTTCAAATCCCCGGGCGATCCGCGCATCGAGCTCATCCAACACGAGGATGATTTTATGATCAATTACCCCAATTTCTTTGTGGATTGTCACCAGAAGCCGACGGTGGGCCAGACCATCGGCTACGTGGCAGACACGTATGGCCCTATGACGGAAAAGGCCTTCCTCCGCGCCTGTCGGGAACACGGTATTCAGAAGACCAACTACCTCCGCAACGCCCTCTCCCAGGGGTACCTGCAAGGCGAACCGGTATTGGAAAAAACAGCACGGTAACCATGATGACCCTGGCGTTCAGCCACCTGGTCAATCCGGTCCAGGTGGGGCCGTCATCTGATCTTTACGTGGCACAACCCATTACCTTTCAGAGTATGCTGCGGGCACAGCAGGAAGCCGCCAGGCATGCGGTCGAAGTCAATTTGCTGACCACGCAGTATCCCGAAGATCACGCTGTTATCCCCGCTTACTTCCAACTGACTCCCGATCTGGAACGATCGGTGCTGGATATCCGTTCGTTTCAACGGCCCCGAAAATTACCGCTCATTGGCGATATCATGAGCCGGTTGTACCACCATTCCAGCTCGCCCTACCTGATTTATACCAATGTGGACATCGGTCTCCAGCCCCATTTCTACTGCCGGGTGGCCGAGCTACTGACGCAAACCGGCTGCGATGCCCTCCTGATCAACCGTCGGCGCCTGCCTGCCAGCTACGTCAGCCCCGAGGAGTTGCCTCGCATTTACCTGGACCCCGGGAAGCCCCATCCCGGCTTCGATTGTTTTGTGTTTCATCGCGATCTTTACCCCCGGATGCGTTTTGCGGAGATTTGTGTAGGGGTTCCTTTTATTGGTGTTAACCTGGCTCATAACCTTTTTGCTTTCGCCAACAAGTGCCTGCTCATTGATGACGAGCACCTCACCTTTCACCTCGGAGAAGTAGTGATGCCCCAACACGATCCGGAATACTACTGGCACAATCGCAACTGCTTCCGGCGCATTCGCGACGAGCACCTGTGGCCTCATTTTGATATTCGGAAATTTCCCTACGCGGAATTGCCGGTTGGGCAACGCTACTGGAAATGGGCCTGGAACCCTTCCTTATTCACTTTTATGAATTTTCGCCTGACGCTGCGCTCTTATTACTTAAGTCTCCAAAGACAAGTGGGTTCAGGAGATGCCCGGTAACCAGGACTACCGGGTAGGGCCTGGTGTCAGTGCTGGTGGGTACGGTAAAAGGTATGGATGGATGCCACAATACGCTCGACCTCTTTAGCGCTGAGGCTGTAATAAAGAGGTAGGCGTAAAAGGCGTTCACTGCGGTCCGTGGCATACTTATCTGCTCCGCGCAGTTCCCCATAACGTCGACCTGCCGGAGAGCTGTGTAGGGGCAGGTAATGAAAAGCCGTATCGATGCCGTGCTTTTTCAGAAAGGCTTGCAAAGCCAGGCGTTCTTTTTGGGTTCGGCAGATCAGGTAAAAAATATGCCCGTTGTGCTCACAATGCATCGGTACCTGGGGCAAGCTTATTTCAAATGGGTCGACAAAGGTGGCCAGTAGCGCATAGTATTGTTGCCACAAGCTGACCCGCTGCGCGTTAATCACCGAAAGTTGCTCCAGCTGTGGCAATAAATAGGCCGCACACAGCGGACTCAGGGTAAAGCTGGAGCCCAGGTCGACCCAATGGTAGAAATCCACTTCTCCCCGAGAGAAGGCCGTTCGATTGGTTCCTTTTTCGCGGATGATTTGTGCCTTTTGTACGTCGCCTGCCTGATTGATCCAAACCGCTCCTCCTTCTCCGCAATGGATGTTTTTGGTGTGGTGAAAACTAAGGGCGCCAATGCGTCCGAAGGTGCCCAACAGCTGCCCGCGGAAGCGAGCGCCAATGCAGTGCGCCGCATCTTCAATGAGGCTGATCGTTGTACCTTTAAGCAGGTCAAGGATGACATCCAAGTCACAAGCGATCCCGGCATAATGGGTGACCACCACCGCTTTGGTCCGGTCATTCATCGCTGCTGCTATCTGCAATGGATCAATGTTCATGGTAGCAGGATCAATGTCCACAAAACACAGCCGACAGCCTCGCAAAGCAAAGGCATTTGCCGTAGAAGGATGGGTAAAGGAGGGTAAGATTACCTCGTCTCCCGGCTGCAACCCACAGATCAGGGCCGCCATTTCCAGGCTGGCAGTGCAGGAAGGCGTTAGTAAGGTTGGTGCGGAAGAAGCCGCCGTGAGCAGCCGCTCACAGGCAGCGCTACCTGCCAACCATTGACTGGCAGGTAGGGAGTCCCCGGCACGGTGCTTCAGTTCCAGCGCCCGGTTAAAAGGAATTTGTTGGTTTGGCTCTTTCATTTCCTTGCTTTTATATTCCTTTTTTATCCATCAAGTTGCTACTCTCCACCGTAGATCTGCTCCAGGATTTGGGTACCCACATGCGGGCGATAATGAATATTTTCCGAAAAATTACCAATGGGTTCCGTCAACGGATTCTTTCCAGAGAAATTATACACCCGGGTCTCGCCAAAAATTTCAACTAATAATCGTAGGTGATGCGCTCCCAATGAGACTTGGTCGTAGATGGGTGAGACAATGATTTTGTAGTCCGTTTTATGACGATCAAATACGGCTCTTATTTTCATCAACTGGGTTACCTCAGTCTCCGTAACGGGGTGCTCCTTCTTAGGTGCCGGGCGTGAGAAAAACTCCCCCCGGTCTATTAAACCTTGGTAATAGGTGCTCGAATCTGCCTGGATCAGCGCCTCAGAAGGATAAATAATATCCCCGTTGGTAAAATTAAATAGCCCTTTAAAATCTGGTGGTACAATGCCCCCTTTCATATACGGCCGGTAGGTCCTAAAGAGAAGGAAATCGAAGTACGCCCACATGAAAGACACATCCAGCTTCAGGCGATAGAACCCTAGATAGTATAAAAATTTGGACTCCTTTGATACCAGCGGTGGCGTCATCTGCATGAGCTCTTTACTATTGGTATTTAAGACCAGGAAATTTTCATCAACCACCACCAAAGCATGCCTTATGGTATCCACGACTTCGTCCAGATAGCGGATTTTCTTATAGGCATCGTATAAACCTGTTCCGCCTGCGCCGAAATGAAAACTTGCACACTCATCGTCCAGATAGGTACACCATACCTTTCCTTGAAAGGCTCTGGACCTGGAATTTCCAAAGATGAAAGCATTGTATTTCTCGTCGGCATTTTGTTGACTAAACAAATTAACAGCCAACAAATTTTGGCTCAGGCCATTAAAACGAATGGATTGAAAAGGAGCTGTACGAACATCTGGATAGTAAAGCATAAACACATCCACGATGCTAAAAAAAGCGACGATCGCAATAATCGGGCTAGCCAAAAGAAAAAACCGCAGCAAGAATTTTTTCATACCCATTAGAATTGAAAATAGATGAAGGTCTGCCCATTTTTGGCATACAGGGAAATCAGGATGAGCAGGAGGTAATAAAGGAAATACCGTATAATTTTAGGCCATTGGGTTTCAATTCTTTCTAACGCATGCTGCCGTTCTCTCCCCTGCCACTCGATCAGGAACATAAAGACTAAGAGTGCTTTAAAATCGTTCGTCATACCCAGGTCAGGAAGGGAAACAAGAGAACTGGAAAACAGGTGCGTAAAGTAAATCCAGCCAGCGCCAAGGTTGTCCACTCTGAAGATAATCGTTACTAGCGCAAGGAGTATAAAAGTCTTCATCATCTGCATCAGCTCAGGTGCGCTCGGCAGGCGCTTGCCGGCAGCAACGGTATCCAGGTACTGGCGGTTTCGGTTCAGCAAGAGCGACGGAAGAAAGAGGACTGCATGGGCGAACCCCCAAAGTATAAAGGTCCAGTTGGCACCGTGCCAAAATCCGCAAGCGAGGAATACCAGGAAGGTATTCCGAACCTTGCTCCAGATGCTTCCCCTACTCCCACCTAAAGGAATGTAGACATAATCACGAAACCAAGTCGTTACAGAGATATTCCATCGTCGCCAAAATTCTGCCACATCCCTGGCAAAGAAAGGAAAGGCGAAGTTTTGCATTAAGCGGAATCCCAGCAGACGGGCACTTCCGAGGGCAATATCGGAATAACCGGAAAAATCACCGTAGACCTGGATGAGGAACAAACAGCCCCCCAATAGTAAGGAGGAACCCGTATGGGAAGCCGGGTCACTAAATACCATTTCCACGTAAACGGCACAGCCATCAGCGATGACCACTTTTTTGAATAGGCCCCAGAGTATTTGCCTTACGCCATCTGCCGCCTGCTCATATTCAAAGGTTCTTTTCTTAACAATTTGGGGCAAAAGGTGGCTTGCCCGTTCAATTGGTCCCGCCACTAACTGTGGAAAAAAACTAACGAAAGTGAGAAAGGTGATGCTGTTTCTGGTAGGCTGCAGGTTCCCTCGGTAGATATCAATGGAATAGCTCATGGATTGAAACGTGTAAAAGCTCAATCCTACTGGCAAAATAATAGCCATTCGATCAGCCGTAAAATTTACGCCCAATAGCGTAAAGGCATTGACAAAGCTATGGACGAAAAAATGGTAGTACTTGAAGAAGCCCAGGATGCCCAGGTTAACCAGAATGCTGATACCGAGCAACCCCTTTCTTTTCTCCTGGTCCGAAACACGACCCAGTTCTAAACCTATGATAAAGTCAATACAGGAACTCGAAAAGAGCAGGATTAAAAACCGCCAATCCCACCATCCATAAAAGAAGTAGCTGGCCAGCAGTAGAAAGAAGTTTTGCGCTTTCACCCATTTACCAAGCACGATCCAATAGATGAGAAAGACTAAAGGGAAGAAAAGACCAAACTCTAAAGAATTGAAAAGCATCGGGCTATATTTAGGCCAACTCATATCAAACCAGGTATACGAGTTTAATCAGGGCGAAATGTATTCAAATACTTGGCCAAATTAGCCAATTTAGGGTATCTTAATCTCCTCAAAAACCGGCTGTTCTTATTCCGACCATTTACTCAGAAGCTAGCCTTAACAACTTTTAATTTATGTGAATTCTTGTAAAAGCCCTCCCTTAAGACCAATAATACAAAGTCCCCTCGTCCTCAGAAAACCCCATAAACCCACCGAAGGTAATCCGATTTTGTTGGCCGCGTACCGGCTCCACCCGGTGCCAGATGCTGCCGCCCTGGAACAAGATCATATCGCCTGCCTGGGGTTTCAGCATGATTTTCTGCATGCCCTTGTCCTCATCAATGAAGTAAGCCTTTCCATTGGGTAAATAGATTTCCCGATCTTCGGAGGGATTGATTTTCGACTGCCCATCCTTCCACCGAAAGTTGAAAACGGACAGTTCGCCGCCCGCTTCGGCCGCTTGTAAGACGATAAAAAAACTCATCTGGTTTTTCACCTTGACGATGGAGGACAAATGTTGGTACACCTTCAGAAAGGCATCCTGGAAGTAATTGCCGCAGTGGACGGCCATCATGCCGGTGGCCGGGACCAAGTACCGGAAGGTCGCAAAGGGATAATGCCCTTGATCTTCCATCCCTTTGGGTACACGCACCTTCCGACCGCCGCCGATCTGCTGAAACAAGTCATTTAACAGTTGCGGGAGGCCTACTCCAAACCGATCTTTGAAGGTGGTTGAAAAGTGGTCATTTTTGGCAAAGTATGCGCTAATACCGGCCGCCTTCTCTGCTGCGGGGAGTTTTAAAATCCGATTGGAGAACTCGGCAAAAATAGTAGGATAGGTAAAGCCGACATTGGTATAAGCTGGTTCATCATCCAATACCTGCTGGAAATTAGCCAGAATGGCAGCCACCTGCTCCGGGCTCAATACGCCTTTGACCAAAAAGCCATCTTCTTTGCCGGTATACAGGTCATGGAGCGCATTGGGATACTGGGCCACTAGCTCTTCTTTTGCTAGTTCATGAAAGTTTAAAGGCTGCTCGTGGTTCAGGCTCTTAGCTGGCCAAAACTGCTTGATCCAATTTAGCATGGATGAATGTTTATCGTTTTTATGGAATAATTTAGAACTTAGCCAGGACAGACCACTAGTCCATGTTTTCTAGGCCACAAGATCAGAAACTTCCCTATTCATTTTTGTGGATTTTTGTCTGAGGTTGCGCTTCTGTTATTTAAATCCCACAAGACAAGTTGGTCCAGGGGCTGCGCCGGGTTGAAATCCAGCGTCAGCGGCTGGGGAAATAACCGTTTGGCTTGCACCCGCAGCGGATTTAAAAAGTAATCGCCAGCGGTCAGCTGGAGGAGGGAAAAGTCGGGGTTTTCGGCAGGGCGCCAGTACTGGAATCCCAGCTGCTCGTTGTAGCTCCAGGCCACGGTATTGGTCGGGTTCACTTTGGCCCACACTTCCTTCAGGGCCAGGGTTTCGAAGGCAAAGTCGAGCAAGCAAAGGGAAGCCCGCACGGCGAAAGAGGTGCCCCAAAATTGCTGCGCTCCGATGAATAAACCAGCTTCCGCTTGCGCCCGGGTCACATTCGCCAGGTGGATCAGCCCGATGCTTTCCTGACCCACCTTGATCATAAAATAGTAATTCGATAAATTATTGATCCGCAGGTACCAGGCCTGCTGCATCTCGGGCGTGATGTAGGTCTGGAATTCCAGGTGCCGAACCAGGGAAGGCTCGTTGCGCCAGTTGCGCAGTCTTTCCAAATCGGGTGGTTCCAGCCGCTGGAGGCTGATCCCGTAGCCAGCTACGTTCATAACTTTACTGCTTTGACAGCAAACTGGGGCTTGCGGAGCTGGAGGAAATACAAGCGGCGCATATACTCACCAATAATGCCCAGGCTCGCCAGGATAAGGCTGAGGCCAAAGCTGATGATTACGATGGTGGCGGTAAATCCCAGGGGGACATCATAAACCAACTTGCGAATCACGAAAACCAGGCCCGCGACAAAACAGACCACGGCACTCAGCAGCCCGCCCAGGGTCATGACCTTCAGCGGAAGGGCCGTGTAATGAATGATGATCTGGACAGTCATCGCAAACAGGCTGGTGAGGGAATAACCGGATTTGCCGGCACTTCGCGAAGCTCTTTCGACTTCCACCACCCCAATGTCGTGGGTGAACCAGCTGATCATGGCATCCAGGAAAACGTACTCAAAGCCAGCTTGCTGTAACTGGTGTACGACCTGTACATCCAACAATTTAAAGGAGGAGGCATAAGGGCTGATGGCTTTTTGACGAAGTAGAATTTTGCCCAAAAAGCGACTTCCCCAATGGCGTAGGAAAGGTTGTTGTTTGTTTTTTGGCGTCCCGTAAATGACCTGGGTGCCAGTGGTCTGGTAAGCGTGGATCAGTTTGGCGATTTCTTCCGGTGGCGTTTGCAAATCCGCATCAATCAGGATGACCGCCTGGGTCGCAGTAGCAAATTTTAAACCACACAACAGCGCCTTGTGTTGGCCGTAGTTTTCGGTCAGCTGAATCAGTTTAAGGGGGTAGGTACCTTTGTTGTAAAGCGCCGTCAGTTGGTTCCAGGCGCCGTCGGGGCTCCCATCGTCAATACAGATGATCTCGTAACTTTGGCCAAGCGCTTCCATGGTAGCCGTAATTCTGCGCAGCAGTTCGTGGGTAAAGACCTCGGTATTATAGACCGGAACAACAATGCTGTATGCTGGTGTCACCATGATTTAAACTTCTAATAGCGGGATGTAGGGAATATCCTGCAAGGTGAAACTGGCACAACCCCAGGATAAGCCCACCCCGAATCCGCAGGTAAATACGTGACGGGCAGCCTGCCAAAATTCGGGAGGTTTACCCACCACCAGTGCCAGCGGAATAGAAGCAGAACTGGCATTGCCAAAATCGGAGAGAATATCCAGGGTTTGTTCCTTGCTGAGGTGGAGCGTTTTTCGCATGGACTCGTTGATGATCTTGTTGGCCTGGTGCAGCACAACGGCATCGAGGTTGGCTGGTGAAAGGTGGTGGCGGGCAAAAAATGCGTGGATGGAAGGAACCACCTGCTTCAGCGCAAAGTTGAAGATCGCGATGCCATTCATCTGGAGGTTTAAGTCATTCCTGACCACGCCTTCGCCAATTTTTTTCAGCGCAAGTTGCTCAACGGTTGTCGGGTGGCGGGCGCCGCCGCCTTTTACCAGGAGTGCTTCGTAGCCACTGCCATCGGAGGCGAGGGTAAAGTGGATTTGCTGTTCGTCATCGGCCCGGGTCAGCGCGATGGCTGACCCGGCATCGGAAAACAGCAGGCCCGTACTTTTGTCTTGTGCCGAAACCAGGAGGCTGGATTTGTCGCCAATGAGTAAAAGGCCCTTGCCGTCAGGTATTAACCGCAGTAAGCTGGCAGCGGTAGCCAACCCGTAAGGAAACGCCGAACAGCCGAGGTTGATGTCAAAACACAGACAAGATTGGGGTAGCCCCAGGCGGTCTTGTAGTAAAACAGCGGTGCACGGGGTGATGTAGTCTGGTGTTTGGGTAACCATTACCAGGAGCTGTACGTCGGCTTTGTGCCACTGGAGCTCAGCCAGGATTTTTTCGGCGGCCAGCTGACACAGATCGGCAGCGGTAACGTTGTCTGGGGCGATACGCCGGGAACGGATACCGATGTTTTTAATATACTTCTGGCGTTCCTGCTCGGTGGCCAGGAGTTGGGTGGCGGTGGTCTCCGCCCTGGCTTTGGGTACTGCGGCAGCGATGGCGCTGATTTTGATACCAGAAATGGAAAAATCTGCCACTATTTAGCTTTGGTAATTTTGAACACACTGGAAAAGGTCTTCAATGGTTTTGCAATTGCGCAAGTCGTCTTCGGAAAGGACAACCTCAAAATCTTCGTTCACCCTGGCGATGAGCAGCAAGGCCTGCATCGAACTCCAGGCATCCAATGACCTGAATTCCATTGCCGGGGTCAGGTGTTCCTCCTGGAATTCCTCTGCCAGGGCACTGATAAAGGTCTGGATAGCCAACGGGGTGGATATTTTTCTTTGGTCCATTGAATTAAATTTGCTGCATGGCGACGGTGCCATTTAACCGCTGGTAACTTACCAGTTGTTCGTCAATCCAGGTATAGGTCTGGGCAATGCCCTCCCGCAGCGGCCACTGAGGAGACCAGCCCAGGTGCTTGGTGATCAGTGTATTGTCGGAGTTTCTACCTCGTACACCCTCCGGTCCGGGAATGTGTTTCAGGGAGAGCTGTTTGCCGCTGATTTCAATGATGAGCCTGGCGAAATCAGCAATACTGATCATTTCTTCTGAACCGATATTGAGGGGAGCCGTATAATCGCCGTGTACCAATGCCAGAATCCCGTCAATGCAATCATCAATGAAGAGAAAGGAACGGGTTTGCAAGCCATCACCCCATAGCTCCACCGCACCCCCATCTTCGGCGAGGGCTACTTTTCGGCACAAGGCGGCGGGGGCTTTTTCCCGACCACCCATCCAGGTACCTTCGGGGCCGTACACATTGTGGAACCGTGCCACCCGAATATCGAGCCCATAATTGCGCCGGTAAGAATCGTACAGCCGCTCACTGAAGAGCTTTTCCCAGCCATATTCGCTGTCGGGGTCAGCAGGGTAAGCCGAAGATTCCGGGCACTGCGGATGGTCGGGATCTTGCTGGTTGTGCTTGGGATAAATACAGGCCGAGGAAGAAAAAAAAAGGCGCCGAATGGGGGTCTGTGCGGCAAGTTGCGCAATGTTAAGGTTGATCAAGGCGGAGTTGTGCACGACATCCGCATCGTGCATACCGGTAAACAAGTAACCCGCACCACCCATATCTGCCGCCAATTGGTAAACTTCCGTGTTGGCGTCGGCCATCGCCAAAGCTCGCTGGCAGGTGGAACGGTCTCTTAGGTCACCAAGGAGAAATTCATCGGCTACACCAGGGCTAAATTCCGGATACTTGATGTCTACACCCCGTACCCAATAGGAATGCGCTTTCAGTCGCTTAACCAAATGGCTCCCAATGAAGCCACCCGCTCCGAGTACAATCGCTTTTTTCATCTTTTTTCAGAACGTCAAAATTATTAAAGCACTCAATATATGCAATTGCTGTTTTTAGACCTATTATTATCGCGTTTTCCAAGTAATTAGCCGCCGGGGGAGCCCGAAGCTACCGTTAAAGGAGTATGCGTAGCTGTTTGGGGGCCATTCCACCACAATCTAAAACATTCCTGTGCCATGTCTGCGCAGATGCTTATCTTTGCCTATTGTTTTATAGTAAATCATCCCAAATGAAAAGAAGTATCTTTTTATTTTGTAGCCTCTTGGCTTGCTGGGCCCTGAGCGGACAGTCGGTTAAGGTCAGTATGGAGCCCATCCTCAAAGAGATGATGACCCAGTATGCTGCCACCAACAAGGCCCAGGCCTCGGAGGCTGGCTGGCGGGTACAGATACTGGCTACCACCGATCGGCAACGACTGGAAAGCGTACAGCAGTCGTTCCGTTACCACTATCCCAATATTCCTGTTGATTGGGAACACAACCCGCCGTACTACAAACTCCAGGCCGGTGCCTTTAGCACCAAACTCGACGCCCTGCGGCTCAAATTTATCCTCAGCAAGGAGTACGAAGGCCTTTACCTGGTGCGCGATGAAAGCATTGCCAAAGGGGAATTGTTGAATTACTATTAGCGGATTTATTCAATTAGAGACGGGATTAGTTACCGCGTGGCGCGGCAGGCGCTATTTCCGTCAAACTACTCAGTTTAAACGCGTTATGTCCGAAAGTCGGCAGACTTACCTGCTCAATATTGACTACGTTACGTTTTGTTTCTACCTGGCACTGGTAGCCATCGGTGGCTTGTTCATCTTTTCTGTCGACTTGCAGCAATCCGGCCCTCCGGAAGGCGTGGCCGATTTCTTCTTCAAAACCCAGGCCGGAAAACAATTCATGTGGATCCTGATCTGCCTGTTGGTCTTTTCTTTCATCGTCTTTTTTCTGGATCACAAGATCTGGCAAATTTTTGCCTTCCTCTTCTATGGCCTGGGGATCGGGAGCCTGGTGCTGGTGCTCATCGTTGGTACCACGATCAAAGGGGCTACGTCTTGGTTCACCTTTGGTGGTTTCTCTTTCCAGCCGTCGGAGCTGGCGAAATTCGGAACCTGCCTGGGCATGGCGGCCTATTTGGGGCACTGGAGCATTGATATGCGCAATACCCGCCACGTACTGCAATCCGCCATTTTGTTTGTTATTCCAATTGGGTTGGTTTTAATGCAACCCGATGCGGGGTCGGCTCTGGTCTTTACGTCCTTTTTCATTGTCTTGTTTCGCGAGGGATTGTCACCGTTGCTCTACATCATCGGGTTTATGGGGGCCGCTACTTTTGTGCTCAGCATTTTGGTTCCTCCGCTCGCTATGGTAACGGCCCTGACGTGGCTGGCCGTTTTGATTTACGTGCTCTACGAAAAAAAACAACAAAACCGGTGGCTCCTGGCGGTGCTGGCCTTTGGGTTGGCATTGTGGTATGGTGCCTATGCTGGCTTTAGCTGGGTAAGCCTGGCCCTGGGGCTGGTGGTTTTTCTGGGGATGACTTACTGGCAGTACGCCAATTTTCGCACCCAGCTGATTCCAGTGGTCGTACTGGGTTTTGTGCTTACCAGCGGCTTGTCGGTAGGTAGTAACTACGTTTTCAATGAGGTGCTCCAGCCCCATCAGCAGCAACGTATCGACGTTTGGCTGCGGCCGGCCGCAGCCAAAAAGCGCAACAAGGATTCCGTGATGAACATGGAAAATTCTATGCTGGCCATTGGTGCAGGCGGACTGACGGGCCGGGGAATCTTCTCGGGCCGCCTGACGCAGGGACGCTGGGTGCCCGAACAGGACACCGACTTCATTTTCTGCACCATCGGGGAGGAACAGGGTTTTGTGGGCACCGCTGCCGTGGTGGTATTGTACCTCCTCCTGCTCCTGCGAATCGTGATGATTGCCGAAAGGCAACCCACTGCTTTTAGCCGTATCTACGCCTACGGGGTGGCTGGTGTTTTGTTTTCCCACTTCATTGTCAATATCGGAATGACGATCGGTCTGGTACCGATCATTGGTATCCCGTTGCCCTTCCTGAGCAAGGGTGGGTCAAGCCTGCTGGGCTTTACCATCATGTTGGCGGTACTCCTGAAACTGGACAAGCACCGGGGGCGCCAGAAGAAAAATGTGATCGTTAATTTCTAAGTTATATGCAAAAGGCTATCGTACTGACCAATGGCATGCTGGACTCCAATAATGCCAAAACTTGCCATGGATTAATCCGGGGCACCGAGCGTTTTGAAATCCTGGCGGTAATTGACCACAAAATGGCCGGCCGGGATGCCGGTGAAGTGCTGGACGGAACGCCCCGGGGCATCCCCGTAGTGGCTTCGGTAGCGGCCTACTTTGCCCAGCCCCAGGTGGTGCAGCCCGAGGTGTGCATCGTGGGCGTAGCGCTCACCGGCGGACAATTGCCCGACGATTTCCGCAGCGAGTTGGAAACGGCGGTCCATCACGGCTGCGGCCTGGTCAATGGTCTCCATACGTTTCTGAGCGATGATCCGCACTTTCAAGACCTGGCGAAGACCTACGGCGTCAGCCTCTTCGATATTCGCAAGCCCCGACCGCGCAACGAACTGCATTTTTGGACGGGCGAAATTTACAACGTTACCTGCCCGATCGTGGCGGTACTGGGTACCGACTGTGCCCTGGGCAAGCGAACCACCACCCGCTGGCTCATGCAAGCCCTGCGCACCGCCGGACACAAAGCAGAGATGATCTACACCGGCCAGACCGGCTGGATGCAGGGATCGCCCTACGGCTTTGTCTTCGATAGTACGGTCAATGACTTTATCGGTGGAGAAATTGAGCAAGCCATCGTGAACTGTGCCCAAACCGCCCAACCCGATTTTATCCTCCTGGAAGGCCAATCGGCCCTGCGCAATCCCAGCGGCCCCTGCGGCAGTGAATTTCTGCTGAGCGGTAATGCCCGCGCAGTGGTGCTCCAACACGCACCGGGACGGCACTATTTCGAAGGTAGCAACCGGCCCATTGGTTCCATCCAGCAAGATATCGACCTCATTCGCCTGTACGGATCGGAAGTGGTGGCCATCACCCTCAATGGGGAAGAATTGACCGCCGGGGAACTGATCGCGGCCCAGCAGGAACTGCAGACCCAAACGGGCTTACCCGTGGTGCGCCCCCTCGAAGAAGGCGTCGGCGCCGTAGTAAAAGCCCTGGAAGTTTGGGCTGCCCAACAAAATAAGCAGTAAAGTTGGGCATAAAATTTGCAAATACCAATTTGTTGTTTATATTTGCTTTTGAAATAAACAAATCTTTGAATTCGCTTTAAAACAGCAGCATATGGCCAACGATAAAGATGCCAAAATGAAAGCCCTCAAGGCAACGATGGATCGCCTGGATAAAACCTACGGCAAAGGTTCGATCATGTTCATGGGAGATTCAACGGTACAAGACGTAGAAGTTATTCCTTCCGGCTCGTTGGGGCTGGACATCGCACTGGGAATAGGCGGCTTTCCCCGTGGTCGGGTCGTCGAAATATACGGACCGGAATCTTCGGGTAAAACGACGTTGGCTATTCACGCAATCGCAGAGTGCCAGAAGTTAGGAGGTATTGCTGCCTTTATCGATGCCGAACACGCTTTTGACCGTTACTACGCCCAAAAGTTAGGCGTGGATACGGAAAACCTGCTGATCTCACAGCCCGATAACGGGGAACAAGCCCTGGAAATTACGGAAAACCTGATCCGCTCCGGCGCTATCGATATCATCGTGATCGACTCCGTGGCGGCGCTCGTGCCCCGCTCGGAAATTGAAGGCGAAATGGGAGACAGCAAGATGGGCCTGCAGGCGCGTCTGATGTCACAAGCCATGCGGAAACTCACGGGATCTATCGGACGGACGGGGTGCTGCTGTATCTTCATCAACCAGTTGCGGGAGAAAATCGGCGTCATGTTTGGCAATCCGGAAACCACGACCGGTGGTAACGCCCTGAAGTTTTATGCTTCTATTCGCCTGGATATCCGCCGTTCCGGCGCCGGGATCAAGGACAAGGACAACAACATGATGGGTAACCACGTGAAGGTGAAAGTGGTGAAGAACAAATTGGCCGCTCCATTCCGGGTTTCTGAGTTTGACATCATGTATGGCGAAGGTATTTCCAAAGTCGGCGAGATCGTCGATCTGGGCGTAGACAACGACATTATCCAGAAAAGTGGCGCCTGGTACGCCTATAACGAGGCCAAAATCGCTCAGGGTCGGGAAGCCGCCAAGCAGTTCCTCGTAGATAACCCGGAAGTAGCGCTGGAAATCGAGAAAAAAATTAAAGTGGCTATTCTCGGTGGGCTCACCAAGGTTAAAGTAGAAGCACCCGAGGACGGCGAAGGCGAAGATTAAATCGCTTGCACTTTATTCCGTGGTGGTCGAGTGAATCGCTACTTCGTAATAATTGGAAAAATAACAGTCATCCCGAATTTTGGAATCGTCCAAAGTTCGGGATTTCTTTTTGGAGCGATGAGGATGGTAGCAGCGCGATCAATTTGTGGTAAGGCTTTATAGCTCACTACTTCTGCCACTGAAAGGTCTCAATCAAGTGTAGAATATCGGTGCGTACGAAATCCACGATTGGCGCCATAGAATCTACCCTAACCTGGGTATTGAAATAGAGTGCACCCCGCACGTAGTTTTCCGTACTATCCGTCAGGAAAAACTGAAACGGGCTGGCTGCCGGGCCATCAATATCAAAAGCCATTCCGCCCACACCATGCTCGGTTTGGATCACCAGTTCGTCGATGTAATTGGCGCGTTTGTTGTGCCAGTCGGCCATATTGAAGGCTTCCTGGCGGAGTTTGTCCAGGTTTTCACCCCCTTTTCCCAGCGGAACGTAGGTGAAGTGTACCCGCCCGTCAAATGCCGGATAGTAAAGGTCAAACCAGCAATCGTGGGGGGGCGTACCTTCGAAGAAGGCCGTATCCTGAAGAATCTGGGTGTAGGTGGGGTATTCAAACGAAAAATGGCAGAAATTTTCGTAAAAACCCTGGTAGGTCTTCTCCGGATAAACGACCCGCGGGAAGGAGCGCGGTTTGGGCGAAAATACGGGGTCATCACAACCGGCGAGTGTCAACAGGCTACCCACCAGGATAAAAAGCAGCAATCTATTCATGTTCAATTTTTATTTCCATCAGCCTACTTAATACGTTGGGGGCGGCTATTTATTTCATGGTTAGCGGGGTGCTTACAACAACTTACAGCCCAGGCCCAGGCCATCGCCAATGCTTAGGTAGCCATTTTCGAGGACAAAGCCGCCCGTGACCAGGTCGCGTGCGAGGTCGAGACTGCCATCCAGGTCGAGGTACCGGGTAGCGGGGCTGGCCATAGCAGCGTGCAGGGCGGCCGTGATAGAGACAATGCTTTCGTCATTGCAACCCCACATGAGGTCGATCCCGGTGCGCTTAGCGATGAAAGCAATTTTGCGTGCTTCTTCCAGGCCGCCACATTTCATCAGTTTGATATTGAAAATACCAAAGGGTTGGGGTCTGGCGGCCAATTCCAGGGCATCGGTAGCGTGGTGCAGGTCTTCGTCGGCGGCGCAAATTGTGCGCAACGCTGGTGGTAGCAGGAGCTGGGCATCAATCCCCGCGATCTCTGCCGTATGCCGGACGATGCTGCGGTGGTGCCCGGTGGGGAAAGGTTGTTCATAGAATTCTACGTCGAGTAGCCGGGTCGCATCGGCAAAGGCCACCAGGTCTGCTGGCTGGTACCCCTGGTTGGCATCTATCCGGATGGGAAGATCCGGGCCAATGAGCTCCCGCAGGCGGGTAAAGACCTCTACGTCTTCGGGCACCGTACGGCCTGTCTTCAATTTGAATACCCGAAAACCGGTAGCCAGGTGTTCCCGGGCTTGTTCGAGGGTTTCCTCAACGGATAAGATGCCGATGGTGATGGACGTTGGCAGCGTGGTGTGCACGGCTCCCCACCAATCGACCAGGCGCAACCCCAGGTGCCTGGTGAAAGCATCGTGCAGGGCAATGTCTACGGCGGCCAAAGCCGCTGGCGTTTCCAACAGCTGATGCCGCAAACGGGCCAGCAAGGCGGGGAATTGGTGGATGGACTGGCCGTGAAGCTGGGGTTCTACCACGTTGCGCAGTGCCGATTCGCTGTCCACGACCGATTCACCCGTTACGCCTGGTGCCGGAGCGGCACAACCGATACCAATGGTGCCATCGGCCAGGTGCAGGATCAGGAAAATATTTTCTACGGCTTTAATCGTGCGGTAGGCAATGGTGTAGGGCCGGGTCAACTCCAGGTTTTCGTGGATGATTTCTACTTTGGTAATTTTCATGAACAGCTCTTTTCGGTCAGTAAGTGACCAATGACTTAAATGGACCAAGGCCCTAAAATACCTTTACCCCTGCGTTCATCCATTCTTCAATAGCTTCCGCTTCAATAGGGATCCGTTCGGTCAGGTCCAGCGGCCCGTCGTCGGTCACCAGGATATTGTTCTCGAGCCGGATGCCGATCTTTTCTTCGGGAAGATAGATCCCCGGCTCGCAAGTGAAGATCATGCCGGCCTGAATGGGGAGGTAGCGGTTGCTGAGGTCGTGCACATCGAGTCCGAGATGATGGCTGGTGCCGTGCATAAAGTAGCGCTTGTAGGCGGGCATGGCGGGATCCTGGTTTTTGACCGTCGTTTTATCCAGTAGCCCGAGGCCTAGCAATTCGCTTTCCATCAGGCGGCCCACTTCCTGGTGGTAGTCTTCCAGGCTGACGCCGGGGAGCAGGAGTTTAATGGCGGCGCGTTGTACCCGGAGAACGGCATCGTAGACCAGCCGCTGCCGCGCCGTGAAACGGCCGCTGACCGGAATCGTGCGGGTGAGGTCGGCCGCGTAGTTGGCGTATTCGGCACCAAAGTCCAGTAGCAATAGATCACCAGCCCGGCAAACGCGGTTGTTTTGCACGTAGTGGAGCACACAGCTGTTGGCACCCGCCGCAATAATGGGTTCGTAGGCGTGTCCGTTGGCCCGGTTGCGCAGGAACGCAGCGGTAATCAGCGCCTCAATTTCGTATTCGAAGACACCGGGTTCTACTCCTTTCAATACTTCCTGAAACGCCTCGGCAGTGATGTTGATGGCCTGTTGGATCAGGTCGACTTCGGTAGGCGATTTGCGCATCCGCAGCTTTTTCAGGATCGGGGCTGCACGGTGGTACTTGTGGGCGGCGTAGCGGCTTTGCAACGCGGTCGTGAAGCGTTGGTCGCGCGTCACGACCGGACTCTGGAAGCGATCGTGCTCTTCCAGGTTCACATAGATGCGTTTGGCCAGGAGGATCAGTTCGTGCAGGACAGGTTCCAGCTCCTCGAGCCAGTAGATCTTTTGGATACCAGAAAGTTGGCGGGCCGTATCTTTATTCAATTGCTCCCCCTCGTAGCGGAGCAGTTGCTCATCGGGGTGGCGAATGAAAGCCAATTCCTGGAATCCTTCCTTGGTACAATCCGGAAAAAGTACCACGACGGTTTCGGGCTGGTCGAGCCCGCTGAGATAGAACAGGCCATTGTTCTGGCGGAAAGGAAAAAAGGTGTCGCCCGAGCGCGGCATCAGGTCGTTCGACTGAAAAATAGCGATACTGTCAGCCGCCATTTTAGCAGCAAACCGGCGGCGGTTAAAAACGAATAATTCGGCAGGAATGGGATGGTACTTCATGGGACAAAGTTAGCTGTTTACCGGAAATTTTATTCGGGGATTCCCAGATGGAGGATTCTCGCCCCGGATTGTGCAACCGGGTGCACACTTTTTCCGATGACAATGCCGTCTTCCGGTGCGATGTATTCTTTGATCAGGTCGCCAAAAATATTGCGCAAAGTAGCCACCACCTGCCCTTTCTTTACCCGTTCGGTTACTTGTGGATGAACGGTGACGATGCCACCCGTATCGGTATAGAGCCAGTAGGAATTGTGGCACAGTACTGCGGGCTCGGCGGGTGGATCCACTTTGCCGGGCAGCATGTTGAAATCGTAGAGCAGGTTGAAGACACCGGTCAGGCCATCGCGTACCATTCCTTTCTGGATCATATTGGGATCGCCAACTTCGAGGGTGATAGCGGCAATTTTCATTTCACCCGCCGTACCGCGCAAGGTGCCGTCGTTGGGTGGGTTGTGCACAATGATCTGGGCTTGCTGCAGCCAGGCCATCCGACAAACGGTGGGGTCTTCCATATCGGCCCGGATATAATAGGAATTGATGCGCCCAAAACTGGCCGTGTGGAGGTCAATGAGCAGGTCGAATTCCTTGACAATCTGGTGTACCAGGCGCCAGGCGTAAACCTGGCTGACATTGCCTTCGGGTTTGCCGGGCATGATATGGTTGAGGTCGGTTCCGTCGGGGAAGCGTCTTTTTTTGCGCAGCAACGAGGGAACATTCACCACGGGAATACCGACAATGGTGCCACTCAGTTGGCTAATGTCGATTTTTTGGAACAAACGCTGAATCACCAGGATACCATTGAGCTCGTTGCCGTGCAAGGCAGCGGTAAGCCCCAGTACCGGCCCATCGCCCTCCCCCCGGGCTACAATGACGGGAATGTAAACGGGCATCCCCATGCCATCCGTTACAATGTGGAACCAAAAGCGGCTGATGGTGCCTTTGGGGACCTGCGTAATATCCAGGTCGGAAATAACTGCGATCTGCTGATCTATTAACATGTTATGTTTTTAAGCTTACGGTCAATGTATTGCCACAGTATTTCGACCGCTTGTTCTACGAGTGGCTGGCCATTTTGTTGGGCCATTTGCTGAAGTCCGCCAATACTGGTGGCATTAATTTCGGAAAGTACTCTTTTGTTATCATCTCCCACCAGGGTGTCTATGCCGTACATGACGACGCCCATTTGAGCAAGGGTTGGTTGCAAAGCAGCAATGATCGCTTCTTCGTCGGCATCGACCTCGGCAATAATAGAGTTCCCGCCCTGCGCTACGTTGCACAACCAGGAGCCCGGGGCGGGTATCCGCAGCGCTGCGCCCATGATGTGCCCATCGAAGACGACAATGCGTTTGTCACCCATGGAGACGTTTTTAAGGAATTTAACTCCCAAATAAGGCTGGGGGTCGGCCTGGTATTGCCGGGCAAATTGCGCAAAGCTCAGGTTCTTGCCTTCGCTCGAGACCTGGTCGCCATCAATGCGTACCACGCCCTGGCCACCGTAGGCCCGCAGGGGTTTGAGCACAATGGCAAAGCGCGCTTTAAACTGGATGATATCTTCCAGCGTTTGACAAAGCTGCATGGGTGGGCAAAGCGCAGGAAAATCGAGCAGAAAGTCTTTGCTGCCCGTGCGTAGAATGCCGGCCGGATGGTTGATAAAAAGTTGTTGGGGGTAGCAGGTGGTTAGCATGGCGGCCAACTTTTCCGGAAATGGAGGGGGAAGGCGCAGCCAGACGACATCGTAGTCGGTAAGGGCCACGGGCCGTAAATTCTGGGATAAATCCCGTCCGTCCGGATAAAAAGAAAAATCGTGTTTTACCGGAGTTGCCTGCAAGGGGCCGGGGAGGTGCTTTTCGAAAAAATCAGCATGGGCCGCATGGCTTCGGGTAACGATATCTACCTGGGTAAAACCAGGGTGGTGGTGGAGGGCGCGTCCGATCGGATAAACCCCATTTTCAGCAGTGTGTTTACGGTGGTCCGTAATGATCAGGATGCGGTAGCCATTCATTTATAACATGATTTCGTCAATCAGACTCTGATCATCATTCAGGCTACGGAAGAGCCGCATCCGAAATTTACCTTGTTTATTGAGTAAGGTTTTGGCCATGTTGTCAATGGCAACCATCGATAATACGGTTTGAATATAAGCTTCAATGAGATCGTCCAGGCCAATACCCAGTTTGTTAAAGTCCCGGCGATCCATTAAGACGAGTCGATTGCTATCGGTTGACCAGCTGCCATCCGGCTGCAGGAACGACAGGTTGGTCCCCAGCATCTCCCAACTGTTGGTACTGTCTTCGATTTTATCCACCAGGGGCTTGGCCGAGCGGCGGGCGTAGGTGCAAAGTGGCAGGATACCCTGTTCGGAAGAACTGACCATCATCCGGATATCGGCCACGTAGGTTTCCCCTTTGCTGTTGGGAATGGTACCTACGTGGTAGAGTTTGCCCGAAGAAGTGGTGCTGCTCCAGTGGTAATTGCCGATGAGGCTTTGTACGATGAAGCGGTCATAGTGGAATTCCATCGCCATAAAAGCATCGAGTTCCCGTTTGGTGACAATGGTGAAAACACCTTGCCCGGCATTGCTGTAGGGAACCTTGATCACGGCCTGGCCACCCATCTTCTTTACCCACAGCGGAACTTCCTCCTTGCTCACGTCCCAGATGGTTTCCGGGGTGTTTATTTTCAGTCCGTGGGCTTCCAGTTCGGCATTGAAGAGGTCATAGGCCTTGGCGGCAACCATTTTGTTGCGCCCACCAGCCAGGCAGGCCAGAATGGGATTGAGGATACGGGTTTTCGTATGCAAGGGCAGCCGGTTCCAGGGGCGCTGGGTAACGTAGCGAAAAGCAGCCCGGATGGGGATCCAGTCGCCAGCCTCGTCGCGAATCAGCATCACGCCATCATCAAAGCGCACCGGTGGATTCGTATCATCTTCGTAGAAAGGGACCAGGTAAACTTTTTCCTGCATCACATCGGCAATGACTTCGGCGTAACCGGCGGTTTCCATGATGTTTTTATCATAAATAACTGCCAGGCCACCATCAAGGCTTTTGCGGAGGTTTTTTAGGTGGGGTTTAAAGGTCCGCTCGATGAGCAACCGGTAACTGCCCTGTTCCTGGTTGTCGTCCAGGAGGGGCATCGATTTTTGCCCGGAAGGGCAGGAGTTGTTCTCTACCACCACCATCTGGCGTTTGCCCCGGGCCGAGGTGACGTTGAGCAGGTCGGCACCCGCCCAAAGAAAGTGCTTGGCGCGGTAATTGAGGATCTCCCGCAGCTTTTCCGGATTGACTTTGGGGTGGAGGTGGCAATAACGGTTAATAATCCGATCCTGGCCCAGGTTGAGGAAAAAATTGATCATCGGGTGGATGGTCGCATTCAGGGCTTTGGGGTACCAATGCGCGTGTGCTTCAAACCCTCCAGGATACTTCGTTGTAGCGGTTGTGGGTTGGCTTTTTACGGGCATTTTATTCGGTTTTATGGAAGGGGTTACGGGATGCGATTACTGCCCGATTCTTTAGATCGCGTGAATTTGCCGCAAAGTAGATAAAGTAATTTGAAGTCGGCAGATATGTAACCGAAAGATGCAGGTATTTGCGGCAGGACGAAAAATTTTCAGGTAATTTTTCAACAATTAACAACCGGCAGAGAACGTTCAATGTAAATTAATTGTTAATTTTGAGTAAATTAAACGTAAACAAAAGGAATGAGTAAGCAGATTTTTGTAGAAGAACAGGCCTTCAAGGGGGCCGATTTGTTGGTTTTAGCGGGTATTATCGCCGCCAGTTTGGCCTATTTGTTAGTAAAAGATATGGTGGCCAGTAACTTTGCCCACCCGGGACCCGATTTGTTGGCCCTGATCCTAATTATAGGGTTGGTGTGGTGGATGCGTTCTTTGTTGCAGCAGCGTTTGAAGACCACGGTGACCCGAAAAAAGCTCATTTGCCAGCTTACGACAGGGGCAACCCACAAAGAGAAAATACCTTTGGCTAAGATCGCATCTTGCGCTGTTGTGAAGACGCCACTGGGTGCACAATGGAGTGGTAGTAACCTGCACTATGGGAACGAAAAAATGTTTTCGTTTACGGGGCGCAATGGTTTAGCTATTCAAACCAGGGATGGTCATCAGTATTTTGTCGGTTCCAGACGGGTCAATGAGTTAGCCGCAGCGATCAAGCAGGCTTTGCTGGCGGATAAGCCATAGCCTGCTGCTTTAGCCGAAGGGCATATACCGACCGGTATTGCTGGAGGTCGGTGCCCAATTTTTCTACTGCTTCCTGGGTGCTTTCGTCCAGGAAAGAAAGTAGCGGTTGGTCTACGACAAACAACTGGGGAAGGGCAGCTCTGATCTTGGCGTCCCAGTCTGTGTAATAATTATCGAAGTCACGGGGTTGGATGACCTTCCGGCACCCCGGTTGGTCGCAGACCAGTTCCATGCTGTATTCCAGGTTGAAAATCCCGTATTCATCGGTGATTTGTTCGCCGGGTTGGATATCCCGGATCGCTATTTCAAAGCCGTAACCAGTAGAAATGGTATTGCAATTGCAGCAATGGTTGACGTATTTGGCAAAATCCCAACTCACAATGCGGTTACCCACTTCGTCCACGTAGGAATATTTTTCAATAACGTCCTGCATGGCCTGGTTGTGGGCACCATAATCGCCGGGGGTGACTACAATTTCCAGGCTATCCTTTACGTAAGTGATCGTTCCTTTCGGGATGAAGGCGGTCGCAAAGACGCCGTAACCTACTGCCGGGCTAATAAAACGCAATTCGGTTTGGGGGTGAATCATGGGCGCGAGATAATTCCGGATGAAAGTAAAAATGACCTAAGGAAAATAATGGTTTTTCAGAAAACTTGCAATAAAAAACCAAATAAAAGAACCCAATTCTGAATAAATATTGAAGAACCGGACCCTGGCGGAAATTATTTTGGCGGCCCTTTTCGGCTAGCAGGCTTTTTCACGGTTACTTAAGTAATTGTAGCTTCAGCCTGGTTAAAAATAAGTGGAGAAGCGTTAATTGATTAATTTTGCGGCCTGTTAAGCGGGCAGTTGTCCGAAAACCTTCTACCGTTCTTCAGCAAGGGATTCCCTTGTTGCCTTCCTTGGGGTCGAATAGGGCTAAATCGTTGGTGTACCAACCTTTGCCGAATTAAATTGTTGAAAAAATAAAAAAATGATAACCGAGCCTTCGTTAGTAGAATTGCGCTACCTGGAAATTGAAGATTACCTGGGATTAAAAGATTCCATGCAAAAAGCTTATCCCCACTGGGAAGGATCTTACTGGCGTAAGCACCATATTGAGAAGTTACTCAAACTGTTTCCCGAAGGACAGCTAGCGGTGGTGATGGACGGACAAGTAGTCGGTTGTGCCCTTTCGCTGATTGTTAATTACGATAAGTTTGGAGATCATCACACGTACGCCCAGATAACGGGTAACTACGAATTTGACACCCACGATCCGAATGGCGATGTACTCTACGGCATTGATGTATTCATTCACCCTGATTATCGGGGCCTGCGCCTGGGGCGTCGCTTGTATGACGGCCGCAAGGAGTTGTGCGAAAACCTCAACCTGCGCAGCATTATCTTTGGTGGCCGCCTGCCCAAATACGCCGAGCACGCCAAAGACATGACCCCTAAGGAATACATCGTCAAAGTGCGTAATCGGGTCATTTACGATCCGGTACTTACTTTCCAGTTGGCCAATGAGTTCCACGTTAAACGCGTGATCAAAGGCTACCTGGAAGGCGATGAACAGTCGTTGGAGAATGCCACCCTCATGGAGTGGAATAATATCTACTACCAGGAGAAGGAAGTGTTGGTGAATGCCAAAAAGCAAGTGGTTCGGTTGGGGCTGGTACAATGGCAGATGCGCTTATTTCCCAATTTTGAGGCCTTTTGTGAGCAAGCCGAATTTTTTGTGGACGCGGTGAGTGATTACAAGAGTGATTTTATCTTGTTTCCAGAGTTTTTCAATGCCCCACTCATGGCGCCCTTCAACCACCTGTCCGAAGCGGATGCTATCCGGGAGTTGGCCGCTTACACCGAACCCCTGCGGGAACGTTTCCGGCAGATGGCCATCGAGTACAACCTCAACATTATCACCGGGAGTATGCCGCAGGTACGGGCCGACGGGCAGTTGTACAACGTAGGTTTTGTGTGTCACCGGGACGGTACCGTGGACCAGTATGAAAAAATCCACATCACTCCTTCCGAAAAGCAGGCCTGGGGTATGGTTGGTGGTGACAAGATCAAGGTGTTTGATACAGACTGTGGCAAGATCGGGGTATTGATCTGTTACGATTCTGAGTTTCCGGAATTGTCGCGTTTACTCGCTGACCAGGGCATGCACATCTTGTTCGTACCTTTCCTGACCGACACCCAGAACGGCTACATGCGGGTACGGGTCTGTTCCCAGGCACGCGCCATCGAAAACGAGTGCTACGTGGCTATAGCCGGCTGTGTGGGCAATTTGCCCCGGGTTAACAACATGGATATCCAGTTTGCGCAGGCTGCCGTATTTACACCCAGCGACTTTGCTTTCCCCACCAACGGGATCAAAGCCGAAGCTACCCCCAATACCGAAATGACCTTGGTTGCCGATGTCGACCTGGACCTGCTCAAGGCATTACACAGTTACGGAAGTGTACGCAACCTGAAGGATCGCCGCCATGATGTGTACCAATTGAAGGCCCTGGAAAAAGCTACAAAATAAGATCAGCTGAAATAAATCAAGCACCGCTTTCATTTTTTTCCTATTTTTAAATAATCCTTGGGGGAATAAAGAAATTCTTCCTTTTCTTTGGCCACCAATTTGCGGCTAGTAGAAGAATTATTTTTTTGTGTAAAACTAATTCTGTGAAGAGGGCGTTTTGCTATCTCGAACATTCAATAGTAATCATAAAGTATTTTTATGTCAAAGCAACCTTCCGTAGTAAACCGCTATTCCGACCAGGAGCTACAGTTTTTCAAGGAAAAGATTGAAGCCAAACTTCGCGAGGCAAAGGATTACCAGGTGTCGATCAATGAACAGATCGATAACATCAATGAGACGCTGAGCGAGGAGGGAGACTGGATGGATGATACGGCTAGTTTGACGGACCTGGAAATGCTCCAAATGATGCGGCACCGACAGCAGAAACACATCATCGACCTCGAGAATGCGCTTCAGCGCATTCACAATAAATCATACGGTATTTGTATTGTTTCCGGAGAACTGATCGATAAAAAGCGATTGCTGGCAGTGCCTACTACCACCAAAAGCCTGGCATCCAAGAACCTGGCCGCTACGGTGAATGATCGCCAAACCAGAGACGACGACGATGATGAGGATGCGCCCAAGCCAGCCGTACGGGAAAAGAAAGAGCCGGTTATCATCACCAAAGTAATCCGCAAAGTGAACCCTAATGCGCCGGATGCCGGTAGCCTCAAAGTGAAGGACAGCTTTATGGATGGTGACGATGATGACGATGATGGGTTTGATGACCTGGATATGGACCTGGATGATAGCGATGACCTGGATGATATCGACGACAGCGAGGGCAGCAAAGTAACCTACGTTGATCCCAACGAATTGGAAGAAAGTGACATGGCTGATGACAGCTACGATGATGGGTTGTAAACACCGTTCGGTGGTAGCTGTCGGGCCAAAATAGTTGCTGCGCTTGAAAATTCTTATCGTTGAAGACGAAGACGACCTGCTCACGCTCCTGGTTAACCACTTGAAAAAGGAGAGCCACGTGTGTGAGCAGGCCACCACCTGGCGTGGAGGTTACCAGAAAATCAATAATTTTGACTACGATTGTGTCCTTATCGACCTGGATCTTCCCGATGGCGATGGGCTCAAACTGGTGCAATTGCTTCGGGCCGATGCCAGCAATACCGCTATTGTTGTCATTTCGGCCCGCGCTACCATCGCTGACCGGATCCACGGATTGAATTTAGGGGCGGATGATTTCCTGACCAAACCTTTCAGCCTGGCCGAGCTTTCGGCGCGCATCAATGCGATTCTGCGGCGGCGCAACAATATCCCGGTCAACGAATTGAATTTTGGCAAGCTGGTTATCCAACTCGACGAACGCCAGGCCAGCAGCGAAGAGCGAGCGATTAAACTCACCAAAAAAGAATTTGATATACTCGTCTACCTGGCGCGCAACCGCAACCGGGTCGTCACCAAAGGGCGTATTGCCGAACACCTGTGGGGCGATTACATGGACGAAGCGGTCTCCTACGATTTCATCTACGCGCACGTAAAAAACCTCCGCAAGAAGCTGCTGGAATACGGTTGTGGCGATTACCTGCAAACCGTTTACGGGATTGGTTATAAATTCCAGGTCTAATCAATCCGCTCGTAACACCCGATGTCCGGGTTTTCATCGCGGGGGGTACCTTCCAGGTCCAGTGGAAAAGCGGGTAGGCTAATGCCCCGGTTCTGGGCCACCGAGAGGGTATCGAGGTGATAATCATCAACGGCCCGATCCAGGAAGAGGGCGTCATTTTGGTCACCATTGAAACAATTCAGGCAGTACGTTGCGAAAAAATCACCGTACTGGACACTGTTGCGGGTGAGCAACTCGTCCACTTTCACCAGGCAGTGGTTCATGTCCAGGTTGAAAAAGGCAGCCTGTTGGCGGTCGGTTGCATCCTGGATAATAATTTCGTCGCGGCGGGAGCCGAAGAAGATACAATTGGTCAGTTGGGCGTTCAGCGGAAACAGGGAGTTGACACTACAGTCGTCGTTGTAACACTGGAAATTGGTCATCGCCAGGGCCGAAGCATCCACGCCGTAGCTGGCCACGGTGCAGAAGTCGAATTGGTAGTTGCCGCCGTGGGTCAGTTGCACGGCGTTGGCGGCATTGTCGTAGATGAGGCAATTGCTGGCGGTGATTTCGCTGTGAATACCCACCAGGCCGCTACCGGCGGTGGTGTGGATTTTCACATTGCGGAGGGTTACTTCGGCCGCCGAATCGGCGTAGACGCCAAAGATGGCATTCTTGATGGTGGTGTATTCTACCAGGTTGCCGCGGCTTTCCCGTCCGATGATGAGGCCCAACCACTGGCCCGGCTGGTCGGCGAAAGCTGCTTCCAGGCGGTCGCCCTCCATGGTGATGGGATTGTCGGGGGTACCCGCCAGGTGGATACGGCCGTTGGCCAGGGTATACAGGAAACCATCGTTGAAGGTTCCGAGTAGTTCGTTGCTGGCAATGCCGCCGTGCACGTAGATGTGCGTACCTGCAGCAACCTCCAGCAGACATTCGTCAATAAAAATTTCGCCGTAAATAACGTAGGGCAGGGGGCTGTCCCAGTTGATGGTGGCATTGTCGCAGCTGAGCACCACGGGCACGCCCCGGTTGAATCGGCTGGGGAAGTAGTTCGCATTTTGTCCCCAGGCCTCGAGGACAACCGAGCGCTCTTTGTTGCCCGTTTTTACCACCAACCGATCTTCAACGACAAACGGACTGGCCGAGAGGGGAGCGTCCGGATCAATGTTGACTTCGACGAAAACGTAGATGGAATCGTTGTTCCAGATAACGGCATCTTCTACTACGCCTCCGGGTATCCCGTCCACATTGATGTTGAAGCGGACGCCCGTCATGCCTTCGACGTAAATTTCGTCGAGTTGAATAGCCCGGTCGCTTTCGTTGTAAATTTTGAAAAACTGGGTAGCCGACCCCAATTCCGTGAAAACGGTATCAAAGCGGAGCGTATCTATTTCAAAACGGATATTGATTCCGTCGCCGGTCAGGTAGTCTTCCCGGGGATCACAGGCGGAGAAAAAGATAAAAGCCCCCAGCCCCAGTAAAACGGGAAACCACAGGGAAAAACGAATGCTTGTCATGGTATACATTTGAATACAACGGCAAAGATAAGCGTTCTGATGTGTTTCCTTAAAAGAGTTCCCGCACCGCTGCTTCCCGGTAGCTAAAAATTTGGTCGATCATCCGTTCCACAAACAGGGCATTGGCCAAGGTGCCCAGCGGGCCGAAGGGCACCTGGTAATGCAGGATATCCGTCATCTCCGTTCCACCGGGTACGGCCTTGAAGTGGTGCTGGTGGTGCCACAAGGCGTACGGACCTACCCGTTGGTCATCGATAAACCACTCGTGGTGACGAATTTGGGTAATTTCTGTTACCCAGTTCATCGGGATACCGAGCAGCGGGCTGATTTGGTATTGTACAATCATGCCAGGATACATCTCTTGTCCGGCCAGGGGGCTCAGGATGTTGAACGCTACGTGGCCAGGCGTAAGCTTGTTCAGGTTTTCCGGCCGGGAAAAAAAATCCCACACCTCGGGCAGTGGTCGGGGAACGAAAAGGGTCCAGCTTTTTCTTTTAGGGCGCATATTGGTAGATTAGTGTATCCATAGAAGCAGGAAAGACCCCTTATTGTTCAAATAAAACAAGAACGGATGGAATAACCTGGGTGGTGAATGGGAAATACCTGGTCGGCACACCCTTTGAAACGTTAAAACCCACAAAAATTTGCCTTGTTTTTGACAGGTAGTAGGAAAAACCTTTATATTTGTTTTATGGTGGTGAAAAATACACCTTGTTTTTAATCCCAATAACAATCCCATGACTAGAATTAACACTTCCTCTCCAGGCGGTTTTTTCTCCATATTATTTATTGTGCGTTAATTCCTGAACCACATCAGTTAAAACTGGTGGGGCTATTGTCGTTTCAGGAAACAGCACTATTCTATCGGGACACATTGTTGGGTATTAAATGATCATACTGCTTCCGTTATGAAGCTCAGTATATACGATGCAAGTAGGTTTGTAAAGGGTTTCTCATACAGAGAATTTTTCGTGGAGCGGACATTTGTCCGCTCTACTTTTTTGTACCCTGACCCGTCGGCGGCATTGTTGTTGGTGAAAAGCTAGCCATCGTTGTGGCTCCTTGTGAAATATTCCCTTTCTTTATGCCCGTTGAAAAAATACCTGGGCAAAAGCCATTGCAACCATGAATAGATTAACCGTTTTGCAGGCCATAATCGATAAAATTGCGGCGCAGACTTACCTGGAAATAGGGGTACAGGAGGGGAAGATATTTTTCCAGATCAAAGCCCCCCGGAAAATTGGGGTAGATCCCCAATTCATGTTTCCCAAGAAAGCGAAACTTAAGCACCTGCTGGGCCTGAACAAGGGGGAGACCTACGAGCTGACCAGTACTGCTTTTTTTGCGGAGGTTGCGCCTAAGTGCCTGGCGGGGGGGGTCGATGTGGCCCTGATCGATGGTTTACATACCTACGAACAAGCCTTGCAGGATGTTGAAAATTGCCTCCAATACCTCAATCCCAACGGGGTTATCATTATGCACGATTGCAACCCGACGAGCAGGGCCAATGCCTGGCCGGTGCAAGCCTCGATTAACGAGGTACTGGAGTTGGCCGAGCGTGGCGAAGTGCCGGGCTGGAATGGTTGCTGGAACGGTGACGTGTGGAAAACCATCGCTCATCTGCGCCTGGCGAATCCGGATGTCAATGTATTTACCCTGGACTTGGACTGGGGGTTGGGCGTAGTGACCAGGGGGCGCGCCACCAACCCACTCACCGGATTTGCTACGGCCAATCTGGCGGCCGCCGACTACAGCCTGTTGGAAAGCAACCGCCAGGAACTGCTGGATTTGCGTCCGCCCAGCTATTTCAAAACTTTTTTAGAAACCTTGTAACGCCTTTTTGGCGGCGGTGCCGTTGTCAGCTCCCTGGTTAGTTGGGTGCTGGCAGTCGAAGGTCACTGATGCGGTGCCATCCTTTTTCCGTCGCCAATTGCTGGCGGGTCATGAGGGCGTAGGTATTGTTGAAGCCCAGGGGTGGCAGCCATTGCACGTCGTCGCGCTGGGCACATGCTGTTTTTACGTACTGGTAGACGGCCCCGGCATCCGTAAAAATTTTCGCCACGACCTCCTGCGGCGGACTGAGTAAGACCTGGAAGCCCGTTCCCGTATACTCCGGATAAAGATCGATTTCGCCGAGGCGGAGGGCATCGTAGCAAATTTTTGTTCCCCCCAATCCTGGTTTGGCCTCCACCCGTAGTTCCGTATAGCCTTCAATGAGTTGCCGGAACAGTTCTACGAGAATATATTGCTCCGTAAACAATTTGGAACCGATGATGATGTTACCGGCGCTACCACTGCGGGGTGTTTGCCACCAGCCACGGCTTTGGAGAAATGCTTTGGCCACCGCTGCTGGTGCTTGTTTTTGGTAATCGACCAGGTAGTTGAGGGCCGTCATCAGGCTGTCGTTGAGCTGGCCGTCCAGGCGTTGCAGGGTGGCCAGCAATTCCGGATGTTCTTGGGCCGTCGTGCCATTTACCAGGGGGGCACACTGGTAGGGCGGGAAAGCGTGTTGGTCGTCGGTGAGCACGGCCAGGTCGTAGGCCCGTACGCGACCATCGGTGGAGTAGCCGCTGATGATGTCGACCTCCCCTTCGGCAACGGCCCGGTAGAGGAGTCCGGGATTGAGGATGAGGGTATTGAAGCGCAATCCGGGATACTGCCGCTGGATACTGGGCAGCCCATCGGCCCGGTCGGCGAATTCGGGATCGAAGGCCGCGCTTAACTCGCCCGAACTTGCGGGGCTTTGCCAGGCCAGCAGGCCAACCAGGGGCACGAGGACCAGCCCGCCCAGCTGCCAGCGTCGCTGCCCCTGGAACAAGGCAAGCCCCTGGTCGAACAGCAGCGCCAACAGGGCCGCTGGCAGGGCACCCGCCAGGATCATGGAATTGTTGTTGAGGGCGATACCGCCGAAGATGAACTCTCCCAGCCCGCCCGCACCGATGTAGGCCGCCAGGGTGGCTACACCGACGTTGATGACGGCTGCGGTGCGCACGCCGGCCAGCAAGACGGGTAAGGCCAACGGAAGTTCCACTTTTCGCAGGACCTGCCAGGGCGTCATCCCCATGCCGCGGGCCGCTTCGACCACGGCGGCATCCACGCCTTGAATACCCGTGTACGTATTGCGCAGAATGGGTAAGATGGCGTAGAGCAACAAGGCAAAAATCGCGGGTTTCACCCCGATGCCCAACAAGGGGATGAGGGTTCCCAGGAGGGCAATGCTGGGGATGGTTTGCAGGATGCCGGCAAACCCCAGCACCGGACTGGCGGCCCGCGGATGCCGGGCAATCCAGAGCCCGAGGGGGATCGCCACCAAACAGGCCAACAGCAACGACAGCAAGGTCAGCCCCACGTGTTCCAGGCCCAACTCGGCCAGCTTGCTGGTATTGGCGACTAAGAAGGTGGTGAAATCAGTGAGCAGGGCCATGGGTTGTGGGGTCTTGTTGAAGCAATTGAAATGTAGCCTGGGTCAGATCCGCTGCCGAAAAGTAGGATCCGTCGGGGAGGAGGCCACCGGCTGCGCCACCGGCATGATCGAGGAGCTGGCTTTGGGCCGCCTGAAAAGTGAGGGTAGGGCTCATCGGGAGCGCCGTCATCCCCGCGGGCAGAGTGGTCGGTAACCGCCGCGGTAAGTCGGACAAGCGCAGAATGAGGTAGGCCAGGTTGAGGCGCTGGGGCGCCAGGAAACGACGCACGAAGGCGTTGGCAGGCCGAAAAAGCAAGTCGGCAGGGGTACCCAGTTGTTGTAGTCGCCCGCCGTCGAGTAAACAGATCTGGTCGGCCAGTTCGAAGGCTTCCTGCACGTCGTGGGTGACGAGAATGACCGTTTTGTGCCGCAACTGATCGAGTTCCAGAAAATCGCGGCGGAGTTCTTGTCGGGTAATTGGGTCGAGGGCACTAAAGGGCTCATCCATCAGCACCACGGGCGGATCGGCGGCCAGGGCCCGGGCAATGCCAACCCGCTGCTGCTGACCACCGCTGAGTTCGGCGGGGTAGCGGTAGAGGTACTCGTCGGGCGGGAGTTTCAGGCGGGTCAGCAAGTCCCGGCTTTGTTGGGCAATCCGCTCAGCCGACCAACCTAACAAGCGGGGTACCACGGCAATGTTTCCGGCTACGGTGTAGTGTGGGAAGAGGCCGACCTGCTGGATGACGTAGCCCATCTGTCGCCGCATTTGGGCAAGCGGTTGCTGGTGGATAGCGATTCCGTTGAGGTAAATAGCTCCGCTGCTGGGTGTTACCAGCCGGTTCAGCATCTTCAGCGTGGTGGTTTTGCCGCTGCCACTGGTACCCACCAGCGCCAGGGTTTGCCCGGTCTCAACGGTAAAAGAAAGCTGTTCAACCGCTACGGTGGAACCAAAGCTTTTGCTGAGCTTGTGGACGGTTATCATAGCTGGATATTAAACGCTACCTGTATACCTTCCAGCTCTTCCACCATCTCCAGGAGGTGCAGGTCGGCATCGTAGATGGCCCGCATCGCAAATGGCTGGCGGCGGGAGATGTACTGGTAAATCTGCCAGTCGGTAGGTGGGGTAGGAAGTTTGGAAAGCTGGTCGAAGGGAATCCAGGTGAGGGTGCCCTCGTCACAAAGTGGCGGCGCTTGCCAGGGGATATCGGCCACGTAGATACTGCACCACCAGTTGTAGTCGACGGGCGAGGTTTCGACGAGGGAGCCCGCGTAGTGAAGTTGCTGCAATTGGATGCCGGTTTCTTCCAAGGTTTCCCGCAAGGCCGTTTGGTAGGGGTCTTCGTAGGGGTCTACTTTGCCACCTACCGGCACGTACAGGCCCTGGTTGGGTGGTTTGGCGCGCCGGAGCAGCAAGAGGTGATCTTCAGCGCGCAGCACCACCATGGCGGCAGTCCGCTTGAGGCCGGCGGGGATGGACATAGGGGTTGTTTTTAACTTTGTGCCCCTAAGCTAGGGAATAATATTAAATTGTTGGTAAGTCCAGCAGGTTGGATTCAGAACCCTGTTTTTCTTTTTAACGCATTGCTGGTTCCTTCGTTCGCGGAGGAAGGTATAGCGGCGTGCCTTTGCCACAGAAGTGGGGAAGGTGTGCGGTGACTAAGGCCCCAAGGGTGGGGCCCCGCCCTGGCGGGGCTATGCCCAGAGCTGTCGAATCTGGAAATTTTTAATGCGTTATCGCGATGTTTATCCAAAATCGCGCATTTCAGTAAACCCATCCCCCGCCCACGCCCCTTCGGCGTGGGCGTCCAGACGCGCGATTTTTGCCGAGGCGGGTGGTAAATTCAACGCTGGCAGATGAACTTACAAATGGTCTGAGGCGACTGCCCCAAAGGTGAGGAATTACGGCTAGTCGACTTTTCAAAACGGCCGATTGCCGACTTTTTACAACGGCCAAAACCTCGCGAATACGCGCAGCACGCTTGCCTTGAGAACCCATCCCCCGCCCTTCCCTTGAAAAGGAAGGGAGTCCAGACGCGCGATTTTTGCCGAGGCGGTGGTAAATTCAACGCTGGCAGATTAACTTGCAAATGGTCTGAGGCGACTGCCCCAAAGGTGAGGAATTACGGCTAGTCGACTTTTCAAAACGGCCGATTGCCGACTTTTTACAACGGCCAAAACCTCGCGAATACGCGCAGCACGCCTCCCTTCCTTTTCAAGGGAAGGGCTGGGGGATGGGTTCTGAAGGGAGTCCAGACGCGCGATTTTTGCCGAGGCGGGTGGTAAATTCAACGCTGGCAGATTAACTTGCAAATGGTCTAAAGCTCCTGCCCCAAAGGTGAGGAATTACGGCTAGTCGACTTTTCAAAACGGCCGATTGCCGACTTTTTACAACGGCCAAAACCTCGCGAATACGCGCAGCACGCCTCCCTTCCTTTTCAAGGGAAGGGCTGGGGGATGGGTTCTGAAGGG
>Ga0208544_10000139_pt1 | contig 59047 bp, 48 predicted proteins | sample DEB08_DNA_9_FD_184526 | JGI IMG/M metagenome (GOLD analysis project Ga0208544, IMG submission 184526) | Aqueous microbial communities from the Delaware River and Bay under freshwater to marine salinity gradient to study organic matter... | ecosystem: Environmental > Aquatic > Marine > Coastal ... | reverse complement strand
ATTAGAGCTTATATAGAGTTCTACAATCGGTGCTTAGTAAAACCTTTAAAATGGAAGTTCAAAGGGTTCGACAAAGGAAAGAAATTGAAGAATATTAACTGCCGCTAACTTCTTGCGCAAACCACTAGCCTTTGTCAATTTCCTAAAATACAAAACATTATTTTTCAAAAAGATACTACACACAAAAAATAAAAAAACTAAATCTTCATCCGAGCCATAGGCACCACATCCTGCCCCACAAACTCCCCCGCCAAATACTTATAATATCCAGTCACCGCAATCATAGCCGCATTATCCGTACAATATTCAAACCGAGGAATATAAGTTGTCCAGCCTAATTCCTTACCTGTTTCCGTCAAAGTAGCCCGCAAGCCAGAGTTAGCAGAAACACCACCAGCAATAGCGACTTGTTTTATACCTGTCTGAATAGTAGCTTTTTTCAATTTATTAATCAAAATAGAAATAATTCTAGTTTGAATAGAGGCACAAATATCATTAAGGTTGTTCTTAATAAAGTCGGGATTGGTTTTTAATTCCCTTCTTAGAAAATACAAAATAGACGTTTTTAGACCACTAAAACTAAAATTTAAGCCATCGACTTTAGGTTCGGTAAAAGGGAAAACAGGTTTCCCTAATTTGGCGTATTTATCCACTAATGGGCCAGCGGGATAACCCAAACCCAATAATTTGCCCGATTTATCAAAAGCTTCCCCTGCCGCATCATCAATGGTATTTCCTAACACTTCCATTTCTAGGTGACTTTTGACCAATACAATTTGGGTATGTCCGCCTGAGACAGTCAAACAAAGAAATGGGAAAGTTGGTTTGGGGTCTTCGGCAAAATGGGCTAAAACGTGCGCCATCATGTGATTGACCTCAATCATGGGAATATTTAGGCTTAAAGCCAATCCTTTAGCAAAAGAAACCCCAACAATTAAAGACCCCATTAAACCAGGGCCTCTAGTAAAAGCAATGGCAGTTAAATCTTCCTTCTTTATGCCCGCTTTTTTAATGGACATATCAACAACTGGAATAATATTTGCTTGATGTGCTCTAGATGCCACCTCCGGCACTACGCCTCCATATAATTGATGCGCGGCTTGGTTGGCTACACAATTGCTTAAAATACGTCCGTTTTGTATAATACTGGCAGAAGTATCATCGCAAGAAGATTCTATGGCTAAAATATTGATATTCATGAAACGATTATTTGTCTTTTTCGTAATGTGTAATTAATAAGTACCTAGGTAGACAACTTTAATTTTATTTTGATAGAATGAACAGGGGGTTAATGTTTTGATAATCAGCATCCTGTCTAGTTTTTAAGAATAATATTTTTTTTCTACCTAAACCCTCTCAGTTTTAAAAAAGAAGTGCCCTCATTCACTTTTTTAGAACTGAACCTCAAACCTCGCAGCGCAAAATTATAATTATAATCCAATATTTTTCTTAACCCTAGTTTAAAAACAGAGAATTTTTTAATTAAAGGCAACGAATCAACCTGTTGATGATATAGACACCTAAAAGATTGGGGCTAAATATGTGTTTCCCATACTTTTATTCAGATTCGGCTATTCTGTAAATAAACTTAACTATAGAAACATGTTCAAAACAACCAAAAACGAGACCGAACGGTCTATTCAACCAGCTACTTCCTTATCTTCAACTGGTGCTACTTGTATGGTTTCAAAAGGGACAACCATCGAAGGTAAATTTACTAGTAATGAAGACGCCCAAATTAATGGGACGATTAAAGGGGAAGTTATCTGTAAACGACGCTTGTTGATGGGACCAACAGGCTGGATTGAAGGAACAATCCATGCAAATTCGGCTACGATTAAAGGGTACATCAAAGGAACAATTATTGTTCAAGGTGTATTACATTTGGAAAGTACGGCAAAAGTAGATGGAATTATTTTAGCGAAAGCTATTCAAGTGGAATCAGGAGCACAGTACAACGGAGAATGTAAGATCGGCGAACGATTTGTGAAGGAAGAAAAGCCATTAGCGGCAGTAGCGTAAGCCAAAGATTAACGTACGAAAGAAAACGAATTAATGGGAAGGCGTAATCGAAGTTGAATTTCGGTTACGCCTTTGCTGTATAAAGAAGAGAGAGGTGAGATTAGAGAGTAGAGACAATTGATACTGCTAAAAAATAACCTAAACAATAATAATTCGTGGGGATAGTAAATTCGTGGGGAATCAAATGCAAACTGTCCAACTTATTTTTTATCCGTTACTAAGTTATTGACTTTGAAAAAAAATCAGTAAAATTGCGCTTTTATTACGCTTTTTGTTGTCGATGAAGGTATCGGCATTTAACAAATGAAAGTTTAACACAATATGGATTTACTATTACTTATTGATATGCCTAATTTTGCCAGCCCAGAGGTTTGGCTAAGTTTATTAACCTTAACTTTCTTAGAGATTGTTTTAGGAATAGATAATATTATTTTTATTGCCATTGCCGCAGGAAAATTGCCTGATGCGGAACAGGGGAGAGCGACAAATATTGGTTTAGTTTTAGCAATGGCCTTGAGAATTGCCTTACTTTTTGGAATATCTTGGCTAATTAGTATGTCCGAACCTTGGATAAAAATAGATAATGCTTTAATGAAGGGTGGTTTTTCGGGACAGAGTATCATTTTAATCTTAGGAGGTATATTTTTGCTTTATAAAAGTACCACGGAAATTCATCATAAATTAGAAGGAGAGGGGATAGAAGAAATGAGTACAAGTAAAAAAGTAGCTGTTACCTTATCTAGTGTGATTGTTCAAATTACTTTAATCAATATTGTATTTTCTTTCGATTCTATTTTAACCGCCGTAGGCATGACAAATGGGGTAGAAGGGGCTTTAGTCATTATGATTATTGCCGTTGTTTTTTCTGTGTTAATCATGATGGTATTTGCAACACCTGTAGGTCGTTTTGTTAATAAACACCCATCTATTCAAATGTTAGGCATGGCATTTTTGATTCTAATTGGCTTTATGCTAATTGTAGAAGGGGCGCATTTAGCGCATTTTTCTTTTGCGGGCTCAGAAATTGGGGCAGTACCAAAAGGTTATTTATACTTTGCAATTGCCTTCTCTTTAGGCGTAGAGTTTTTGAATATGAAATTGCGAAAAAACCCAAAACCTGTGCAAATGCATGGGATTCAAGAGGAAGCGGCTTCTGAGGGTGTGATTTAAGTCTCTTTATTCAAGCACTAAAAAAGGTTATCAATTAAACAGTTGATAACCTTTTTTAATTTTATTTTGATAAATATGAAACGTTTTTATATAGTGCTACTATTCCAAATACTATCTCTACCTGCATTAAAAGCACAAGACACTTTAGCATTCCCATATTCTTGGCAAGGCAAATGGCAAGGCGATTTAGAAATTTACACCGCTAAAGGTTTAAGTCAAAGTGTCCCAATGGAATTACATATTCTACCAACCGACAGCACCAACCGCTTTACTTGGACGATTATTTATGGTGAAGATAAAGAAGCAGGGAAAAGACCTTATGAATTGGTGATTTTAGATGCCGAAAAAGGAGTCTATGCCATTGATGAGAAAAATTCTATTCAGCTAGAAGGCTATTTTATCAAAGATAAATTTTTTAGCCGTTTTGAAGTAATGGGCAATTTATTGCTAACTACGGAACAATTGGTCGGTGAAGAACTAATTTTTGAAATCATTGTTGGGAAGATGACGCCTGTAAGTGTTACAGGAAATGAAGTCATAAATGGAGATACGATACCTCCAGTTCAGGCTTTTCCACTAAAGGTGATGCAGCGAGCAATACTGCATAGACAATAAAGTGTTTTTTTGGGTAGATTGTGAATGGTCTACCGTAAACCAAGTAACATTAAATGACACAACCAAGAATATTTGTCACAGGAGGAACAGGCTTTGTAGGGGCTTATTTACTAAGGTATTTAGTCAAAAAGGGCTATACCAACATTCGGGCATTAAAGCGTTCGACAAGCAAAATGGATTTGGTCGAATCGATTCAAGCCCAAATAGAATGGGTGGAGGGCGACATTTTAGATTTACCTTTCTTAGAAGAAGTATTAGTAGGCATTGACCAAGTGTATCATTGTGCCGCCATGATTTCATTTGCACCTAAAGAGGCGGATAAAATGCTGCAAATCAATGAAGGAGGCACAGAAAATATCGTAAATACTAGTTTATTATTGGGCATAAAAAAATTAGTACACCTAAGTTCTATCGCTGCGATTGGTCGAGAGCAATATGGAAAAACCATTAGTGAAGAAACGAAATGGCAAACCGATAAGCTCAATTCTAATTATGCGAAAAGTAAATATGCGGCAGAAATGCAAGTTTGGCGAGGTATTGCAGAAGGATTAAATGCGGCAATTATCAATCCATCCGTTATTTTAGGGAGCGGTTTTTGGAATAGCGGAAGTACCGAAATTTTTAATTTATACGGGAAAGGTTTCCCTTTTTATTCGGATGGTTCTAATGGTTTTGTCGATGTAAGAGACGTCGCCAAATTATCTATTCTATTAATGGAATCCGACATAACGGCAGAACGATTTTTAGTGAGTGGTGAAAATTTATCGTTCCAAAAAGTATTTAATTTAATAAGCGCAAAAGCAGGTGTCAAAGCACCTTATCTAAAAATTAATGCCTTCCTGACGGGAATTGGCTGGCGAGTAGTTGCTGTATTGTCCAAAATAACTGGCAAAGCGCCAAGTATCACCAAAGAAACAGTCCAAAGTGCTTTAGGACAGCATCATTATGAGAATCAAAAATCCGTAACGGCTTTTAATTATACCTATACGCCTATTGAGCAAACCATTAATGAAACGGTTGCTCAGTTTTTGGAAGCACAAAAAGAGGGTGGGAAAGCGAAAGTCTTACCACTTAATTAGCTATAATTATCAGATAATCAGTTGTTTAGGTAATTTGTTGGTAAGTTCTCAATGCACGCTCGTCTTCTGACCTGCATTGAGAACTTATATCCGCTGTTGGAAAAACATCTCGAAACAACGGATTATACAAACAACGGATGCATCTCCATGCTACGACTAGTAACTCTATGGAGATAAATCAATTTTCCCGTTGCCAAAAATCTATTAGTGGAGTAATTCACCAAGCGGAGCTTGGCGCTATAGAAAACTTATCCACATTCAATATTCCCAAAGGTTTTAGCTATATTGTCGTTTCTTCTATTTCAACACATGACCTACAGAAAAAATCCTGTTAATCATGCATCATCCTGTTATCCTGTAATAATTTGTCGACAATAATAAAAACTAAAAAAATAGGTCTTTGGGCAACTGCCTCTTTAGTATTAGGCAACATGATTGGCTCAGGTATTTTTTTATTACCTGCTTCGCTTGCTTCCTTTGGAGGGATTAGTATCATTGGTTGGATAGTATCGGCTTTAGGCGGCTTAGCCCTAGCGAAAGTATTTTCTGAATTAAGCAAAATGTTTCCCAAAACAGGTGGTCCATATACTTTTGCCAAACAAGGCTTTGGTGATTTTCCTGCCTTTTTAGTCGCATGGGGTTATTGGATTTCTATTTGTTGTACCAATGCGGCGATTGCGGTAACCATGTTGAGTTATTTATCTACCTTTTTTCCTATCTTAAATATTTCACCATTTGCTGTAGCAGCTACAGGATTGGGGGCTATTTGGTTCTTGACTTATATTAACACACGTGGGGTCAAAGAGGCGAGTTGGATACAATTAATAACTACTATTTTAAAGTTAGTACCGCTTATTTTAGTGGCTATTGTTGGGATGTTCTTCATTGAAATCGCTCATTTTCAACCATTTAACATAAGTGGAGGAAGCGACCTTTCAGCAATTACAGCTACGGCTACTTTAACGCTTTTTGCTTTTTTAGGGATAGAATCCGCTACTATTCCCGCAGATAATATTGATAATCCAACCGTAACGATTCCCAAAGCAACGATCATAGGAACTTGGGTCGCCATTTTTGTTTATATACTTGGTTCAGTAGCCGTTATGGGGATTATTCCACCCGAAACACTACAAAACTCGGCTGCTCCATTTGCTGATGCTGCGGTGGTGATTTGGGGCGAATCTGCCCGAAATTGGGTGGCCTTAGGTGTCGTGATTTCTACTTTTGGTGCATTGAATGGTTGGATAATGATGCAAGGACAAATTCCAATGGCAGCGGCAAAAGACAAGTTATTTCCTAAACTATTTGGCAAAGTCAATGAGAATAATATGCCTGCGACAGGCTTGATGTTTTCAAGTCTATTAATCTCAGGTTTAATGCTAATGAATTATAGCAAAAGTCTAGTGAAAACTTTTGAATTCATGATTTTATTAGCAACTTTGACCTGTCTAGTCCCTTACTTATTTTCGACCGCTACGCATCTATTATTTTCCTTGCGGTCTGGTAAAAAATGGTCTTGGATTTGGGGAAGTCTCGCTTTCCTTTTTTCTATGTGGGCAGTTGTAGGTTCTGGAGCAGAAATTGTCTATTATGGCTTCTTAGCCTTAATGTGTGGGATTCCTATTTATGTTTGGATAAAACGATAACTAAGTATCTGAACAAATATAATTGACACTTTTAAAAGTTGAATAAAAGCTGAATAAAAGTCTAATAATAGGATATTGTTGCGGGTTGCGAGTTGCGGGTTAAATTCAATCAAATACCTAATGATTTTGGTTGAATAACCTAAAATAATTTAATTCAACTCAATTTTAGATTCAAAATTCTATCTTTTCAACTCGCATCTCGCATCTCGCAACTATTTAATAAGTGTTGACTAGTTTAGTCAAACTACTTACTTTTAACTGAGCAGCTCCAAACACCATTTGAAAATTGAAAATTATAAATTGAAAATTGAAAATTAGCAATGTATTATAAAAAAATCACGTCAAACGAGACCATCATTGAATTTAATAACGATTGGTCGGGCATGGAAACGGTTTCAGCAAATGGTCGAGCCGTATCCCAAAAATCATCGATACGAGGTACCAATCACTATTTTACGATAATAGAGAATCGGCGAAAAGTTCGATATATTTTAACTTCCAAGGTAAATGCCTTAGGACAAGTCTTGTTGGATTTACGTCGAAACGGACAAGTGCTTCACAAAAATATATTATTACAAAGAGGTACTCAAAAACCTAATGTATTTGATAGAAATGTCAATACTAGCAGTCGAAGGAAACCAGTTGAACGCCGTTATGTTCCCAAACGCAATAAAGCGAAGGAAACAGGTTTAGTCAAACTAAAAGAATATCAATTAGAAGAAGCTTTAGAAGATTTTCAAGCCGCTTTAAAAATTGATAATAAAGATGCCGCGATTTATTTCCATTTAGCCTGTATCTATTCCGTTTTAGAAAAAACAGCCGATGGTTTTGAAGCCTTAAAGAATGCGAAGAAGCATGGTTTTAAATACGAAAACTCCATTTTAACGCATGATATGTTGGCTTATTTGCGATTGAATGATGCCTTCGAGGAGTTTGTCGAAAGCGGATATACGGAATATAATGAAGCATTAGTCGCAGGCAAACCAAAGAATCACGCTAAACTAACAGCTCATTCCGAATATGGCATCTTAGAATCAGTTTTCATCAAAAAAGTAAACGATTCTTTTATGGACGAATACACGGTGGATGCCAATTGGGAAGACCTTAATTATTTGGGTAAACCCGATTTATCTAAAGCCATTAGTGAATATAACCATTTTGTGCAATTATTAGAAAATCAGAAAACGACCATTCATTATTTGCCAGCAGATTATACGGTTGGCATGGATTCTATGTATTGTCGAGATGCGTCTATTTCAACCAATGGAGGCATGATTCTTTGCAACATGGGCAAAGGGCAGCGAAATACAGAACCAGCAGCTTCTAAAAAAGCCTTTGAGGCTGCGAGTATCAATATTCTAGGCACTATTAATGCACCAGGCACCATCGAAGGCGGAGATGTGGCTTGGTTAGATGAAAACACTTTGGCAGTAGCACATGGGTATCGAAGTAATGATAAAGGATTTGAGCAGTTAGGTATGCTATTAGAACCTTTGGGGGTAGAGGTAATGCAAGTAGATTTACCGCATTATCAAGGCACTTCGGATGTCTTTCATTTAATGTCCATTTTTAGTCCTGTTGATAAAAATTTGGCAGTTGTTTATTCTCCATTAATGCCCGTTCGTTTTAGAGCAGAATTAATTAAAAGAGGCTACGAATTGGTAGAAGTACCAACCGAAGAATTTGCATCTATGGGTTGTAATGTGTTGGCGATTGCACCTCGAAAATGTATGATGGTCAAGGGGAATCCGATTACCCAAGCGAGATTAGAAGCGGCGGGGTGTCAGGTGTTTGCTTATGAAGGGCTGGAGATTAGTGTAAAAGGTGGTGGTGGACCTACTTGTTTGACTCGACCTATTTTGCGGTATCGGTAGGGAAATTTTCAATTTTCAATTTATAATTTTCAATTTTCAACTTGCTTAGAAATAATAGCTATTATCTACTCTTCTTTTTGCTGTACTTCTCTACTGGCGTTTATGCCATAGAGCAGACGAATAGTTTACTAACGGATATAGACAAACCCAATATTATCCTAATAGTCGCCGATGATTTGGGATTCGGAGACCTCGGCATTAATGGCAGTACCCAAATTAAGACACCTAATATTGATAAATTAGCCAAAACAGGTGTGAATTTCACGGAGGGCTATGTCACATCGCCTGTTTGTAGCCCATCACGGGCAGGTTTTATGACGGGAAAAAATCAGGTCAGTTTTGGGTATGATAATAATATTGGTGGCAGTCAACTAGGATTTGACCCCGAATTTCTAGGCTTACCAATTAGCCAAAAGACCATTGCAGATTATTTAAAACCATTGGGCTATATAAATGGATTGATTGGTAAATGGCATTTGGGAGATGCGCCACAATTTCATCCTTTGAAAAGAGGATTTGATGAATTTTGGGGCTATACTGGCGGTGGGCATAATTATTTCCCTTCCGAACCTGATGGAAAAAGGTATAATATTCCGATTCAAAGCAATTATAAAACACCCAATCCACTTACTTATATTACAGATGATGTAGGCAATGAATGTGTTGATTTTATTCAACGACATCAAAAAGACCCCTTCTTTTTATTTGCCTCTTTTAATGCGCCGCATACGCCAATGCAAGCGGTAGCTGAAGATTTAGCCTTGTATGAAGCCATTCCTGACAAAAAACGCCGAACTTATGCGGCAATGGTGCATCGCTTAGATGTAAACATTGGTAAAATAATGCAAGCACTTGAATTAGCAGGGGTTGCTGAAAATACCCTAGTTGTTTTTATTAGTGATAATGGTGGACCAGTTGATTCTAATGCTTCTTTAAATGCGCCTTATCGGGGGCAAAAAGGGATCCTTTTAGAAGGAGGTATTCATGTTCCTTTTATTATGAATTGGCCTAAAAAACTACCAACAGGAACGGTTTATAATAAGGCGGTTTCTACTTTAGATTTTGTGCCTACTTTTATGGAAATAGCTGGTGGAAAAGTTTCGGAATCTGATAATTTTGATGGGGTTAATCTAATACCATTTATTACAAAAGAAAATAAGGTAGTACCGCACCCCAATTTAAAATGGCGCTTTACGATTAGTGCTGCTATTCGGGAAGGCGATTGGAAATTAGTACGATTACCAGACCGTTTGCCCATGTTGTATCACCTGCCGACCGATACCATAGAACAAAATAATTTAGCCTTAAAGGAGGTTGCTAAAACCGAGGCTTTATTAAAAAAATTAGGAACTTGGGATGTACATCTTCCACATCCAGTATTTTTGGAAGGCGCTATTTGGAAAAGACGGCAATTGGGATTGTATGATGCGGAATATCCAGTAACACAACCCAATAATGAATAAAACCAAAGTAAATCCTTACCAAAATGAAATTATAGCAACCTACATTTTAGCGCCAATATTGGTTAAAGTATTAGCCGTCAAAGCCTTGATGTATTTAATAGTTTTAGGGATGTGTTGGCGTGCTTTTCAGTTATTATTAACGACAAAATTTAATGTCTAATGAAAAAATATCTCCTATTCTTTATAATAATATTATTAATGCCCTTATTAGGATGCCAATCCGATTTACAAAAATTTGGAAAGGATTACCAAACAAAGGGTGACCTCCAGAGTCTTGAAAAAGTAATGGCACTATTACAAACAGAAACCGATACTGCAACCATCAGAAAAATATTGGGCGAACCTATTGATATGGGCTTTGATTTTCGGTATTTAACCGAAAAAACAGGCGAAAATAATTGTGTCATTGGCGCTGTTTTTCATATTGATGAATTTGGTAAGATAGATGACCGATGGGTAGGAGAAATTTGTGAGTAATAAAACTGGTAGAAAAGCCTTAGCAATTATTTTTGTAGGCAAATCATAACTTCAAATATCCTCCAACAATCTAAAAAAATAATATCCACCAAAATATGCAAGAACAATTAATTGCAGTAGGTAAAAAAGCAGAAGCCAGAAGAATAGAAATAGAAGAAAAAGGCGTGTTGCCAGATGATTTAGCGGCGGCATTAAAACAAACGGGCGTCTTAAGATTATGGGTAGCCAAAGTCTATGGAGGAAAAGAAGCAGATATATTAGCCTTAATTAATGCCATTCAAACCTTGTCTTATTATAATGGTTCCTTAGCTTGGGTCGCTTCTGTAACCGGAACGGGGTCTTTAACTTCTGGTTATTTACAACCAGCATTTGCTGAAGAAGCGTTTGGACAAGCTGATGCGATGTTAGGTGGATTTGCCGCACCTGTTGGTCGAGCTAAAAGAGTCGATGGCGGTTTACTAGTGAATGGCAGATGGGGTTGGGGTTCTGGAACGTCACATTGTAGCACGGTGATTGGCGGTATTATGATTCAGGGAGAAGGGGAACAAAGACCAATGCCAGCAGTCGCCCTTTTTTATCCAAAAGATGTGCAATGGCATGACACTTGGGAAGTAAATGGATTAAAAGGAACGGGTAGTGGCGATTATGAATTAAAAGACGTGTTTGTCCCAAACGGTCGATGGATGTATTTTCCTGTACAAAAATCAGTCGTAGATGCGCCAATATTTCGGGTCTCTTTTTATGGGGCTTTAGCAGCGGGGGTATCCGCAGTTGGATTAGGTTTTGCTAAGCGAGCTTTAGATGAAATTAAAAAATTAGGCGTAACGAAAAAGCCAGTTATGGCACAAAAAACACTTTCTGAAAAGGCATTTATTCAATTTCAATTAGCAGAAACAGAAGCTAAATATCAGGCAGCCAAAGCTTTCTTAGAAAAAGCCGCTACTGATAATTTTGAAGCAGCAAAAACAGGCATTCCTGATATTCATACTAAAAATCTATTGCGTATGGCGGCAACACATGTCGTTACTTCCTCCGCAGAAGTAGTGGATTGGTGTTATAAAATTGGCGGTGGTTCGACTATCTGGAATAGTGCTAAATTACAAGAGTTACAACGAGATATGTTGGTTTTAACACAGCATGGTTTGGTTGCGCCAAGCAATAATGAAATGATTGGTAAAGTTGCTTTTGGTTTGCGATTTAATCCTTGGTTATTATAAATCTAATGATGAATTCTGTGAAAAAGGTACTACAGGTATAATCACTAGAACATCAGATTAAAATTAATATTAAAAAAATATTCAACATCTTGTCTGACTATTCAAATCCGTTGCCAGCCAGTATATACAATTGGCAACGGATATTATTACTTTTTTAACTGACTATCTAACAAGTTGTGCAGAAATAAGAATAGAATTCATCGTTTATCATTCATCGTTCATCGTTCTGTAAAATTACTATACATTAAAGATGTTACTAATATTATGAAACTATTTTCGGTCAGTTCCATATATAATAATACATTAAAAAACACTATTATTCTATGAAACTGACTATGACTAACGAAGGAAGGGTGTCACCACCTCTTTACTTAAACTATGGGGATATAAGAAAATCTTACTTTTGTCTGAAAGCACTAGACCACACTATCCGCCAAAATATAATTACTGCCATCGAAGACTTGGAAGAAAATGCAACTGCTAAATTGGTGGCACAAGCATTGAAATTAGAACAATCTGTTGTTACCAAGCACCTAAATATCCTCTCTAGAGCTAAGCTTGTTGCTGGTAAAAAAAACAAGGCAAATCAAGTAATTTATTCCCTAGATGAAAAAATGATTGGCAAAGCCATTAAATTAGCCTCTGTCTTGAGTGTAGACAAATAAGTTTATGGGCATTGACTAGTAGAAAATTAAAGAGACTTAATCTCGATTATTAGTATTTTTATACTAATTTTTTAGTAAATTTACCATCTACTAAAAAATTATATAGCCATTATTAATGCGTACAACTACTAGTCAACACAACATTTTAACATTCCAGACAGACGAAGAAATTACCATTGTCGCTGATGCCTATGGTAATCCTACCGACGACCCTATTTTATTATTACACGGTGGAGGACAAACCCGTAATTCTTGGAAAAAGACGGGAGAGATTTTAGCCGCCAAAGGTTGGTATGTCATTGCAACAGATGCAAGAGGACATGGCGATAGCAGTTGGTCAAAAAAAGGGAATTATCATTTTGAATTTCTCCGAGAAGATTTGGTGGTCATTGCTAAAACCTTAGCAAAGCGACCTGTATTAATTGGCGCCTCTATGGGCGGAATTAGTAGTTTAACCGCATTACACTACCATCCCGATTTAGCAAAAGGATTGATTTTGGTAGATGTCTCCCCTAGAATTGAAAAAAAAGGAACAGACCGTATTTTTGCTTTTATGTCCGCCAAACCAGAAGGTTATGCTGACTTAGAAGAAGTGCAAGAAGCGGTCAGGGCTTACTTACCACATCGGAAAAATATTGGTAGCCTAAATGGCTTAAAAAAGAATTTGCGGCAATTACCTAATGGTCGATATAGTTGGCATTGGGACCCTAATATGCTGAAAGTTTGGCAATCTAAGACTAGTGATGTGACGCAAAAGGAAACGGAAGTATTCTTAACTAATGCCTTGATCAATCTACAAATTCCAGCCATGTTAGTTAGAGGCGGCATTAGTGATGTGGTGAGCAAAGAGATTCTAGCAGAATTAAAAGTGATTGCCCCGAAATTAATGTACGTGGATGTCGCAGAGGCAGGTCACATGGTCGCAGGCGATTCTAACCACGTTTTTACAGATGCTTTATTGGCTTTTTTGGATATGATTTAGATAAAAAGCCTTACTAATTTTTAAATTCTTCACAAATGATACAAAATAAATGGCTAATCAATAACCTATTTTTATACTTAATAATTTTAGTAGTTTTTAGTAATTGCAAAAAAGAGGAAACGGCTAAGGAAATTCCTGGAATTCAAGATTTTAGAATTTCTAAAGACACTTTAGTTCAAAGTGCATTAAATGCAGATGAATTTTTGCTAGAATTTACGTTTATTAATGAAAAAGGAGAAAGTGGTTTTCTTAGTGATACAGATATTATTACGATGGATTTTGTTGATAAAAGAAGTGATTTTAGATTGCCACGGATTTTAATATCTCCCAGTAGTGCTAGTATTAATCTAAATGGAGTAGCAATTAATAAAGGCAATATTTCTATACGAATACCTACTACATGCTGTATTTATACAGATGGTAATGCTCCTTGCGAACGCAAACCGAACATTTATCAGACTGTAGAATATGAATTTATGTTTGAGACAAATTTTGGGCAGACACTTTCAAATCAAAACATATCTTTTATACTAAGTTGTGAATAATTATTAAAACCTTAACCTCTTTAGATGCACCAATATTATTTCACAGAAGAACATGACTTATTCCGCGAAAGCCTAAAGGCTTTTTTAGAAAAAGAAGTAATTCCGAATATTGACAAATGGGAGGAAGAACGCCGAACGCCTAGAAGTATTTATAAACGCTTCGGTGAAATGGGCTATTTGGGCTTATACTATCCAGAAAAATATGGTGGTATGGGATTAGATACCTTTTTTGGGGTTGTCTATGCCGAAGAAATGATGAAGGTTAATTCTGGTGGTTTCAATACGGCAATTGGTGCACATGCAGGATTGGCTTTAAAGCACTTAAACGCCGAAGGAAATGAAGCACAGAAACAGAAATATTTAGTACCAGGGATAAAAGGAGAAATAATTGGCGCTTTGGCAATTACAGAACCTAGTGGAGGTTCGGATGTCGCTAGTTTAAGAACCAGAGCGGTAAAAAAAGGAGGTCATTATATAGTCAACGGATCTAAAACTTTTATTTCTAATGGCGTATATAGTGATTTTATTATAGCAGCGGTAAGAACAGGTGGTGAAGGTGCAAAAGGTGTCAGTTTATTAATTATAGACAGAGAGATGCCTGGGGTAAGTGCCCATAAATTAAAAAAATTAGGCTGGCATGCTTCTGATACTGGGGAAATTCATTTTGATGAGGTCAAAGTGCCTGTTGAAAATTTATTAGGGGAAGAAGGCCGAGGTTTTGCGTATATCATGCAGCATTTCATTTCCGAACGATTAGACATGGCATTAATTGGCGTTTGTAATGCACAAATGGCGATTGATTATGCTTTAAAATATACGGCGGAACGAGAAGCTTTTGGCAGATCTATTAATAAATTTCAAGCATTACGACATCGACTAGCCCAACTGTCTGCTGAAACCATGATGAATAGAGCTTTTGTTTATTCTTTATATAAAAGGCATGAGGATGGAGATTATATTGTCAAAGAAGCAGCAATGGCAAAATTAGTCGCTACCCAATTAAGTGATAAGGTTTGTTACGAATGTATGCGAATGTTTGGTGGCTATGGTTATATGGAAGATTACCCGATGGCTCGACTGTTAAGAGATAGTCAATTAGGTACGATTGGTGGTGGTACTTCTGAGATTTTGTGTGAAATTATTTCTAAAATAATGATTGATTCAAAGGCTTATAAAGCGGCAGTATAGGGGTTGTATAAAAATTTAAAAAAGAAAATTAATTGAGCAAGAAATTACAATTTTTAAAAGAGTTTTGCAGCGCAGGAAGTGCACCTGTTTTAACCAAAGGCTACTCCTGGTTTCAGGAGACACTAACGCCTAATTTGAAAGAAGTATCTGAAAAATACGGTGATGTAGAAACGACACTAATAGGAGAAGCATGGTTAATTGCTGGCGAGGTACACGAATTATTGTATGCGCCTAATCAAGCAATGACTTGCTATCAAATTAGCCTCCATTTTAATCCATTAGCAGCGGATACTTATCGCTGGTTAGCTTTAGTACAAGAACAACTAGGCGAATATTTGGAAGCTACTAAAAACATAGAATTAGCCTTAAAATATACCTCGGAAGGAGCTACTTTAATGGAAGATAGGCAACGGATTCAAGATTGTATTGTTTATGATAAAGTACCCGATTTTCAAGAAGGAAATTTGCTTTGGGCTTATAATGAGGCTTTGACAGAAGGGAAATTTGAAACCATCATAAAATCCATCCAAGCTTCAAAAACAACTGATATTGATTTATTAAAATGTTTATATAGAGCTTACGGTGGATTGCAAGACAAGGTAAATGGAACGACAACTTGGCAACAAATTTTAGACATTGACCAAGATGCCGTTCGGGATGAATTAGATTTATTTTATTGGAAATAGGAAATACTATAAAGGGGACTTAGATATGCCAAATCTCAAAGATTTGGCATATCTATTTCAAGACCTAAAAGTCAGAAAATTACTCCTCCGAAGAAAAACTAGAAGCGGGTAAACCTGCTGCATTAAACAAAGTTGCTGCACTCGCATTTTTAAAAGCGTATCGAACTTGAGTAGGTGCTTTAATTTTAGCATTCATAACTATAATATCCTTTCCATCAACTACCGTATTCGCAGGTACAAATTGACCATCTACTCCTGCTATTTCAAATCCGTTGTCTCCTTGTCCTTGCAATATTAAATCACTGCCAGATGGCTGAAAAGTAATTCGAATTTTCTCTCCTACTATTTTAATGCCTTGATACAATGGTCCAGTATATACCATTTCTGTTTGCCTATAATCTTTTGCCAAAGCCCATAAAGCCAGTCTTTTCCCCACATCTAGTTTATTAGCAGGATGAATATTAGTCGGATTTCCTATATCCAATAATGGTTTTCGTTTTGTAGATAAAAATTACAGGAATGCAACTAGAAAAGGAGTATCTCCCTATAAATTGTGGTAAAATAGCGGGGACAAGATAGGTTTTTAGAGAGAGAAAATTGGATAAAATGAACTTGTCAAGCTTATTTTAAGTTTTTTTCACCTTTTTTTGCTCTTTTTTTGACAAAAAATAACTTTAAAAAATACTTTATTTTCACAAAATAGCAATTAATAATAAATATAAATAACTGAAAATCAAATAATTAAATATAATTAAGCAGTAATTAAATTTTCACAAAACCCTATTTTTGTACTTTAGATAACTCTTCTTTGCCCGTATCTTTGTAGTGTGTTAAGTAATTAACGCAAAAGCTAATAAAAGATTAGCTTAATAATTTTAGGATATGTTCATGGGATTTGAATTTGGCAAGGCACTCTTTAGTGGGATTTAGAATGCCTTGCTAACATTCATACTTTGAAAGATGAATAAGTGATTCCGCAGGATGAATGTTCGGGGAACATTCAAGCGAAAGAACCGCAAAGCGGATGGGAGGCAGCGAACTAAAATTACTCAACTAAATAAAAATTTACTTTTAATATATAAATACCAAATAGAAAACTAAAGAATTAATTTTGGATATGTTCATGGGATTATAATTTGTTGAAAAAAGCCGTACTTTAAGTACGGCTTTTTTTTTTACGTATAGGGGAAGTTCAGTTGATAAAAGGTGTGAATTTTAGCTTGATATGGTATTGATTGAATAGCTTTCCCGATTTGCTAAATCCTAATTCTACTAAAAACCATGATTTTAAAAATTTAGCAAAAAATCCGTTGTCAGTCAGTCTGTGAAGTCAACAATTTTATAAAATAAGTATTAATATCCGTGGGGTTCATAAATCCGTGGGGAATAAAATATAAGTTATCCAAACCTACTATCCTTATACTTAATCCCGAATCAAAAATAATTTCTTCGTCAAGACCTCCTTTTGCGTCCGCATCGTTAACCAATATGCGCCACTTTCTAACTGGTCACTAGATAGTAATAACTGGTAATTACCTACTTCGCTATTTGTTTGATTATGTAGCACTTTAACTATTTTGCCAGTAATATCATACAAGCCAATCCAAAGATTTCCTGACGATTTTAAGTGATAGTCAATAATTGCTTGTTGAGAGAAAGGGTTAGGGCGAATAGCTAATTGATTGTTAGTACTAGGCCTACTTAAATGGGGGGTAGTACGAGTTTTGGCAGCGATACTGGTTGAATCAATAGTTGTAAAAGTATTTGGATTACCTTCCTCACAAGCTGCAATAGCTGCAATAAAGTCACTACCATTCTCTGCCTGAAAACCTGGTAGGAGGCTAATAGAATTGCCTGCATAGAAACCAACCTGTGTCCCGTTTTTAATAATTCCAGAGGCAATTAAATCATCTGCGAAACGATATTCATCCGATGAAATATCGCCATCAAGATTCAAATTAAAATTATCTAAGCAATTATTAATAACCTCAAAATTAATAGCAGTAGCTCTGTTAACAGTAGCAGAACTAGTAATGTCATTATTCCCAATTTGTGCTCGGTTAAGGGCGGATAATCCTAAGTTTGTAACAGTTATATCATCTATAAACCAACCTTCTTCAAAGATACTCTCATCATAACGCATTTGGAATCGAATGAATACTTTTTGAAAGGCGAAATCAGATAAATCTATCTTTGTTTCGACCCAATCGGTTGATTTTCCATAAAAACCGTCAAAATTATAAAAGGTAGTGCCTGTATAACCGTTTTGTGTTATTCTATTCCCTATATCTTGCCAACTTTCCCCATTATCGGTCGATAATTGAACTACTCCAGCATCCCATTCTGCTTCTATATCATAATAATGATGAAAAATCAATTCACTATTTTCCGTTAATCCAAAAGCTGTACTACTGGTTAAATTGGCGTAACTGTTTGGTTGTGCTCCAGGAGAATGAAAAGCATACTCCGCAGAATTAGCCTTTGTGTTTTGATAATTCCAAGTAGCCGTTCCTTGATTATTGGTAACCGTCCAATTGGCCTCCCCAGTTTCTAAATTATCGGTAAAAGTGGGGTCAATTTCAGCTAGGCTAGCCTTGACTCTGGCAGTGATAGTCCTTGTCGCACTTTCTCCAGAATTTAGGGGAATAGCAGGCCAAGTGATGACCTGATTAATTGGTTTTCCCTTATCGGAAGCGGCAATGAATTCAAGCGTAGCAGGTAAAAAATCTTTAAATACTAGACTATCTAAATGATTATCTTGCCTGTTAATGGCAGTTAAGGTATATGTAATGGTATCTCCGAGTCTTGCAGTTGTTTTATCTGTTGTTTTGACTAAAGAAATAGTACAAGAAGGTGGCATGTCAAAAGCTTCTATGCCGTCTGACTTATTACTAGTACTACCTTGGTTAGCACTATATCCGAGCCCTCTACGAGTAAAGGCGCTCCAAATTAAACACGCATTATCTCCTCCATATAATAGGCGGTCAGCGGCTAAAATAGCATCCCGTCCATCCACAAATCCGGGAGCGCAAGGTTGTAATTTTAAGCCTTCAATGACCAATGCCATCATTTTATTATTTCCGCCTGTTCCATTATATAAATCGGCATCCCAACCATAACGGTCAATCATTGCCCAGGTTAAATCCCATAACATGGTTGCCCAAACGGAACCTACCCCATGAGGTGCTTTGATCGTACTATTTTGTAAAGTTCCATAAGTCATAGGGTTGATGCCCATATCGGTCGTGTAAGGATAAGGTCGAATTCCTGCACCTGTGGGACCTTCTTCAAATAGCCAAGTTCCCATTGGTCTAGATTTAGCAGCATTATCTCCAGGTTGGATAGTCATTACGGTAGCGAACCAATCTGACCAACCTTCTCCCATTTGTTCCTGATTATTGAGGCAGCCAGCCGTAGCTGGTCCGCCTGTTAAACGAGTAGAAATACCATGTCCATATTCGTGTACAATCACGCCATTATCAAAATCTCCATCTCTTGTGCCACACACATACATTTGCATTCTAGGATTCCCGCCATCACTGGGCGTAGACATATTCGCATTACAGGTGCCAGAACCATCTTGTGCTTCTGCATACACATAATCGCTTCCATTACCACCTCTGCCATAGTTTTCTTCTTGAAAATTACCAGAGGGTTCATCGAATCCATAGTTATACCAAACATCATGAATGATATTACTCCAATAAAATAAATTAGTAATGGCTGCTGGTTTATAATTCCCTGGACCGCCATCCACATCTAAAGGATTATCAAAATTTAATGACGTTCCACCATTTACCCTAGCGGCATCTCCATTAGTTGGCTTATTAGTTGAATTACTATCCTCATAAGCATCTGCGTTATTTCCTGTGGTCGTGGTATAATTGGTGTTACCGATTTGATGCCAACCATTAGGAGAAGCAATTACATTAGCCTCCCAAGGGCTTACTTCAATGGAACGATTGCCAAAATTGGGGCTTTCTATAGGAATAGGAAAAACATGATAACTATTTGCGACTTGATTTTTTTTGGGGTGAATAGTTGTTTGATGTGTGTGCAAAAGTTGCTCTAAGCGATTATCAGAGGAAGGAATGGATTCATGTTGATGATTGGATGAATCGTGGTCAAAATTACAAGAAATCGTTAAATTAATCTCTTTTTCAATGGCACCTGTAGTCGCATTAATTAAGAAGTTCTTATAATTCGCTCCTTCTTTTTCATCGATGAAAACACTCCAGGCTAACTGTAAATCGTTATTAGCATCTTCTACAAATACTAGTTTTAAGGGAATCGTGCGGTTAGAGATACCATCAGCTTTGATAGTAGTTGGCTTAGTAGGAGCTGCTTCATCTACAGAAAGAATAATAAACTCTGTTTGACTTAAGGGGTAATTTTGATTTTGTGCCAAGCGAACCAATGCTTCGACCGCCTGTACTCGAAATTGTTTTTTAATCGCTCTTTTCTGGACACCTTTTAAAAAATTAATATTAGCAGAAAAAACTTTATTATTTTTAATATGAACAGCTGCACTCGTACCAAAAATACCAATTTGGTCAACAGATTGCTGATAATAAATATGGGTAATTCCTTTAGAGGTATAATGATCTGAGATAACAGGGGCAGCTATATCTACTACTGCATAATTCATTTCGGTAGCCAATTCCATTAATTGTTCATTTGCTATTATTAAATTAGCATCTTGGGCCACTAATTGATTAGTAGAAAAAAATAGCAAATACAATAGATTCCTAATACTCATCATCAAAGTGGATGTGTGGATGAAAAATTGATGGTAAAGAAAGCGTTTTGTGGATTAGATGAATGCAAGTTTATCCTTCCGACTATTTAAATTGTCTGATTGAAATGGAGGATAGATTGATGCAATATTATTACAGAGAGCTAATTTTGTACAAAGATTACTTTTTTGTATGGTTAAATCAACTATTTGTCATAGTATTTATACGAAAGGTCAAGGCTATTATACTTTTGGGAGATAAATGGAGGTTTTGGGAGTTTGAATTAATGTCGGATAAGGAAAGAAACAGATTTATGGGAGTCAATATAAAAGAGATGGCACAACTGGAAAATTCTATTTTCTTCCTATTGAAAATCCGCATAAAATTGATAGTGTCAGAGCAACTGTAGGTTTATGTGCTTTTCAAAAATATGCCGACCGCGCTAATATAAAATGGGATGCAGCAGCACATATTGAATTTCATAAACAGCGAGCAGCACAAGTAGGGGAGAAAAATTAGTGTTGGATACAATAGGTCGTCAGATAAAAAAATGATAAATATCCGTGTCCCTTAATTAATCCGTGGTAGTGATTTATACCGCGGATTAATTAAGGGACACGGATATTGTATTAGTTATTTTTGCAATATTAATTTTTTATCTGATTCTCTAAACATTTGCAAGAACAACAAATATTATTCTATACAAAAAAATGCCGTAGCGATATATTCACTACGGCATTTTTATCGTATTAATTCTTTACAAATTATGAATCACTTCACAATTTAAGAGAATTTCTTAATCTCTCCAGATTTCACTCTAGCAAAATAATCCTTCAAATCTGTTTTTACCTCAGGCGCTAAGAAATAAAGGCCTAGGATATTCGGGAAACACATGGCAAAAATCATCGCATCTCCAAAACCAAAGACACTAGCAGAACTCGTAGCAGAACCAACAATTACAAACAAACAGAAAATTAATTTATAAATATTTTCTGAAATAGCAGATTCGCCAAATAAGTACGTCCAAGCTTTTAATCCGTAGTAAGACCAAGCAATCATCGTTGACAAAGCAAATAAGATAACCGCCATTGCTAATACTGGTGGAAACCAAGGAATCACAGAAGCAAAAGAACGAGAAGTTAAGGCAATTTTCTCTGCATCATTCGCTAAAGCTACCGTAGCTTCTGGTGCATTTTGAGTAATGATAATTACCAAAGCAGTCATGGTACAAACCACAACAGTATCAATAAATGGCTCTAATAAAGCCACAATTCCTTCACTAATTGGCTCATCTGTTTTTGCCGCAGCATGGGCAATAGAAGCAGAACCGATACCCGCCTCGTTGGAAAAAGCAGCTCTTTGTACCCCTATCATTAATACCCCTACAAAACCACCAAAAGCAGCAGACTTGCTAAAAGCGCCTCTAAAGATTTCAGCAAAAGCCCAAGGAATATCGGTAAAATGATAGCCAATGACAATAATTGCACCCAACAAATAGATACCTACCATGAATGGTACAATCTTATCCGTTACACTAGCAATACTTTTGATTCCTCCGAGAATGACAACCCCTACTACAACAGCCATTGCCGCACCAAACATCCATTCATTTCCAAAGAAAAAACTTTCTGTTCCCCCTGTTACAGTTACTAACTGAGAAGTAGCTTGGTTAATTTGTACCATGTTTCCGCCACCAAAAGAGCCACCAATACAAGCAATAGCAAATAAAACAGCTAATACTTTACCTAAACCTCCAGCTCCTCTTTTAGCCAATCCTTCACTCAAATAATACATTGGACCACCAGAAACAGAACCATCTGGTAATTCTTTTCGATATTTCAATCCTAAGGTACATTCTACAAATTTAGAAGACATACCTAATAATCCAACTATAATAATCCAAAAAGTAGCACCTGCACCACCTAATGAAATCGCTAAAGCCACTCCCGCAATATTACCTACCCCTACTGTTCCTGATAAAGCTGTTGCCAAGGCTTGAAAGTGAGATACTTCCCCTGGATCTTTAGGGTCATCGAATTTTCCTCTAACAACATCCAAAGCATGCGTGAACCCCCATAAATTAACAAATCCATTATAAAAGGTAAAAAAGAGCGCGCCAATTACCAGCCAAATTAAAACAAAAGGCCGTTCTCCTATGATGGGAAAATTAACGCTAAAAAAGACGAGGCCATTTATCCAATCCATCGCACCTTCAATTGATTCCCAAAGGGTGCCCGTCAGCATTAAAGGTAACTTATTGATGCCTTGCGCAAACATTAGCATAGGCGCACAAAGCAGTAACATCAAAGTAGTTATTTTCTTACTCATAAAAATTTAAGGTTTAGTTTTAGGCAGGCTAGGAAAGTTACATCTGCCAAATTATATTTTAACGATACTTATTTATTAAAAAAGAATAAACCCAAAAATAGGATTTTTTCTACTTCTTTCAGGAAATAGTGCTATCGCTTCCTTCAAAAGAGGCTTGAAGGTATCCACAAATTTTAATTTTTTCAAATGAAATGGTAGGAAATTGATAAAATAAGGCAGAAAGGTATAGAGGTGTAAAGGTATAGCGGTAGTTTAGGAGAGAATTATACAGACTGAAATGATTTTTATAGTTACTTGTAACGATTTGGTTATAAGTAAGGAGGCGTCAGATACCTGCATACAAAGTAGGTAAAAAGAGAGAAATTTCATTTTGGAGGTGGGTGGAAAGATGCTATCTTCTAGCAGGATTACGCCTTGATTACTGTGCGGACCGTTTCCTAGATAGTTAATTACCGTTATGCTTTGAACGGATTGCGTTGAATCCAATCGACGGTTGGGTTGAAGTAAGCCAAAATGGGGGTAAATAAAGCATTTTTCAAAGAATTGGTATGCTTGCCTAGATAAAATAAATCAACGGGTGCTGCACCTACAGAACTTTTAATCTCTAAGGCAGTTCTAGCAAAGTTGATATAGCCTGCTTTCTGTTCAATCCCTTCTTTAATTAAATCGTATAAAATATTTAGGTAGACCTGATAAGTGCGGTTAGTTTCATTAGCAAAACCTAAAAAGTGCGCTTCTAATTCCTCTTGATTACGGAAAGTGGTGTAAAAGGCAATCATTTCTCCTGCTAAGAAATAACCGTAAAGGCGGAATTTTTCAGGAAAATGTCGCTTAAAATTTAAAAAGTATTCACCGTCTAAAGTTACGACGTTGAAACCAGCTCCTTCAGCAATACATTTATATAATTCATCAATTCTTGGCAGAAATGCTTCGATTGATTCTATATTTAATTCTCGTTTTTCTATACTAATCCCTTTTTTAAAGGCTCGTTTAGCTCGAACCCTATATTTAGAGGTCATGGATGCTAAATAATCTTCAAAAGTATTCCATTTTTTATTAAGATTTAGAATCATCTTAGGTTGAATAGAAAATTCTTTATAGTCGCTTCCTAAATTAGGATGTAGTGCCGTCTTTCTTGGTGCATCCAAATCCTTTACCAATAATAAAGAGATGTGTTCCCCTTCTTTTTTACACTGATTTTTTAAGGTCTCTAAGCCTTCTTTTAATAATAAACTTTGCGTCTTTATAGCTACTTCATCATTAAAATGGCAACCATGTTCTCCTGTCAATAAAATATTTCCACAAAAAAGTGCATTCATATCTGCAGCTTTTAAGATGGTGTCATTTAATTTTTGGCGAAAAGAAGAAAGCGTAGGGTCGGTAAGTGCTTCTCGAATTTTGAGTTCCGAAATTTGGCAATAAGCTACACCTTTAGGTTGATTGTTTTTATAAAATACTAAATAGCGAAAATGCATATCTCCTGGTGGCCGAGATTCCATAAAGGCTAGATAAGGAACTTGTAGAAATTCATCGTGGGCAGGAGCGGCTAATTGCCAATCGTGCGCTATTTCTTCAATAGTCGCAGCAATACCTAATTGGTAAGCGCCCTGTTGTAAGGGCATAACAATCACTGCTTCGTTATTTTTCGTACTGATACTGGTAGCTATTTTCGAGTACATAGATGCTTCTCAAACTTTGATAAAAAAAGAATTTAATTTCTGCTTATACTTTTAGTATTGTAAAAAATAGTAGGTATAAGCTATATCGTGAGTTTGACTTTTTAGAATTTTAGGTATAAACCCAACCAATTAACGCCACGGGCATAGGAAAGTTCGATGAAAAAAAGGTTTAATTAAGGTATTTGTCTTTCTAAATGATAAAACTATTTTTTTAGGACTGATAATCTATTATTTATACTATTAGAATCCCTAATCGCATGAAAGGCAAATATGAAAACGCTGTTCACGAATAGACATTATTCCTAGGAGCATAGTGCTTCCAGAACTCTAAGTTCTGGAAGCACTTTTCCTACGATTTATTTTAGAATAAACACTATTATTTACTACATTTCTTGTTCATTTAACCAACCTAATATTTTATGTCTTACGGCATTATCTTCATAAGCCCAACTCACCGCTTTTAAATGAGACCCATTTGGAATCGTATAAAAATCAATCGGTACGGTGCTAACTTTAGTTAATTTTTCCACAAAGTTAGCTGTTCCATGATAATTGACCAAACCATCTGCCGTTCCATGTACTAAGAGCATTCGTTTGGAAAATGATGCTGGTAAAAAATTAATGGGAGAGGCTTTTTTAAAATGAATACTATCTCTTTTTCCTGCATAATTCGCCAATAAAAAAGAATCGGTCATTCCTGCTAGGTTAACAGGTGCGCCACAAAGAAAAGCACTAGCAAAATGTGCTGGTGTAAATCCTGTATTTTCCAATAGACTGTGATCTAATAATAATAAGGCAGCTAAATTTCCTCCAGAAGACATCCCACCTAATATTATTTTTTTATGTAATAAACCTTTAGCCTGCATGATTTCATAAACCTTTTTTAAGGTTAGTACTAAGTCTTCTCGAATTTCTGGATAACTATTAAATGGTAATTTTCGGTGAGCAGGCATAATTACTTCATACCCTTTTTCGGCAAATAGCTTAGCTCTGTCGCTAAATACTTCTGGTTTACCAAATGTCCAACCACCACCATGATAAAAGATAATAATGTGGTCTTTGGTTACTTTTGATGGTTCAAACCAACATAAGTATTGTTTGCGGTGTTTACCAAAAGCATATTTTTGATGCGGAAATACGCCGTTTTTCAGCCTTCCTTGGGTGACTTTATAGGCATGTCTTGGTGCACCTTTCACTTCTCTGAGGACTTCTTTGACTAACTTTACCGATAGCATAATAGTTGCGGGTTGCGAGTTACGGGATGCGGGTTAGATACGATTTATTACATAATACCTTGGTAAAACATTTCTTAATATTAATAAAAGTCATCAATCAATATCTAGCTTATCATTCTAAAATTACACAAAATTTCTATTCCATAACCCGCAACTCGTAACTCGCAACCCGCCCACCCTATTTATCCAACCATTTTTTAAAATCACTCACTCTATCCCGACTCACAATGGTTTCCAATGCGGTATTAGGAGCCAATTCTAATTTTAAGCGACTATTAAAATAAGTATGGATTTTTTTGATGGCGCCTAAATTGGTGATGATTTTTCGATTAATCCGAAAAAAATCATCTGGATTTAATACCTCGGCTAATTGGTCTAAAGTATAATCTAAATTATGGCGTTTTCCATTCTCTTGACAAGCAAAAATTAACCCTTCATCTGAATAGAAATAAGCAATATCTGCTATTTTTAAGTAGGTTAATTGCTGTCCAATCTTTACTAAAAACCGTTCTTTATACTCTTTTTTAGTGAGGGTGCTTAGTAATTGTTCTATCGCAGAATTATCTACACCTTTACTTTTAGTTTGATGATATTTATCATATTGACAAAGTGCCTTTTCTAATTCTTCTGGGTCAATCGGCTTCAATAAGTAGTCTAAACTATTAACCTTAAAAGCCTGTAAAGCATACTCATCATAAGCGGTTGTAAAAACAATGGGAGAAGTAACTTCAGTTTGACCAAATATTTCAAAACTTACCCCATCTGCCAATTGTACATCCATAAAAATTAAGTCAGGTCTTTTATAAGTTTCCAGCCATTCCACTGCTCCTTCTACGCTATCTAATACGTCCAAAATCTCACAATTTGCTCGATATTTTTGAACCATTTTAGTCAATCGTTTAGCTGCGGGTTTTTCATCTTCTATGATTAGTACTTTCATGTGTGAAGTCGGAGTTAATAAGGGAATAAGGTTTAAAGGTGCAATGATTTAAAGGTTGAAGGATTATTTTACTGCCTACTGTTACTGTAAACTGCTTATTGTTTACTCCATTTCTTAACCTGAATAACCATATCTTTTGGGGATTGGTTCAGTTCAAAGCGAGCAATATCATATTTTGGAGCGCCCCATTTACTACGAGCATTATTGGAAAATCCATAAGGTTCGGTAGGTACGCCAAAAAAATTGGTATTTAATTTTTCATTGCCATTGACATCATGGTAAACCGCAATGGAATAATCATCTCCAATCGGCAAATTAGGGAAAGTCGCCGATATTTCTCCTATTTTTTCTACCAACGCTATTTTTGAGGCGATAGCCTTGCCATCTTCCAAGAAATTATCTGCGCCTTTAAAGACGGCGATTACTACTTTTCCTTGCGCTTTTTGGATGTTTTGAACTGTTAAATTTATGGTGCTATTTTGGGCATGGAGTGATTGGGTCGTGAGAAAAACGAAAGATAAAGTAATGCTAAAAAAAATTGTTTTTAAAAATGTCATATTTATAGATTGTAGTTGAATAGTAGCGCTAATTTAGACTATTCAGCATTTAAGATATTAATTTTTTGATTTTTGAAGGATATAAATAGGCTCGAATAATGTGCCACAACTCACTTACTTTCTAGCTACCAACAGTAACACAACTCTGTGAGTTGTACAAGCACTTAATACCCCTATTTAAGTTTACAATAATCTATAAAGTCTGGCAGAATAACCACTTTTTGGAAAGAATTAACCCGAACTTAAGTTTTAATCATCGCTTCATCTCGAATAACGGACTTTACCATATTCAAAGAAGACAAAGCCCCGCCAGAAATAAAACGCATCCAATATTGCTTTGGTAAGTTCATTTTATCTCGAATCTGTTTAGGTGAATACCCTTGATGATGCCAATCGACAACGGTTTGATAAAAATTTTCTAAAAAATCTAGTTTTCGTTGCAAATGGACTTTCCCGTTTTTTATTTTTGGATTATGACTGCAAAATAGTACCTCAAAATCTAATGCCAATGCCGTTTTTAGAGAGCTTATTTGTTGAGCAATACTTTCTGCTCGAAGACAGAATTTGATATAATCATAAATATATAAATCCGCAGAAAATAACCACCCTTCATTCGGCTCAAATAAAGCGACCATATCCCTAGCATGTCCAGGAATAGGAATTAATTGAAAGGTATATTTATTGGTCGAAATTTCTTTATCAAGGGGGATAATATTTTGATTCGCATCCGTTTTGCCCCAAGTTAACCATTGGCTAAAAGAAATCTTGGGTGGATTTTTCATTATGTTTGCACATTTGGTATAGGCATAAGCGGGTACTTTAAAATGATTTTGTAATGCTTTTAAATTCCCATTATGGTCTTCATGGTGATGGGTAATGAATAACTGCTCAACTGGCAACTTTGTTAAATGAGATAGAATCATTTTTCGAGCATTGCTATGGCCTGTGTCGATTAATAAACCATCAATAAAATAGGAATAGACGTACATTTTAGGTTTACCGAAAGGGGAAGAACCGAATTGGAAGCCTTGGATGGGTGGGTGGTGGAATGGGGTGGTTATTTGCATAAATTGGTATAAAAATAAAACCTTTAGCTTTTAAAAACTAAAGGTTTTATTAGGAGTGCCGCTAGGCTGTTCAGAATTGGGATAAAGTTCCCTTGATTTTTTAGAGGGCAGTAAATCTTAAATCCATCTAGTGGTTAGTCAAGATAAAATTGACTGGTAATTTTGGCGACTTTTGAACCTGTCCTGCGTTAAAAATACTCGCCATAGCTACGGCTATGTCTGCGTTTTTCGCCTTGGTCAGTCCCAAAATTCACTCAAACTTACACACGTCATTTCAACATTGACTAACCACTAGTTTTTACGTGACAGATTTATGATTTAAGATTTACGAACTGTGATTTATGATTTAATACAACTAACCAACCCGCTCAATCACAATACTACTAGCACCACCACCACCATTACAAATAGCCGCACAACCAATAGTCGCATCCTTCGCTTGCAAGACATTCGTCAAAGTAGTAACAATTCTAGCACCTGAAGCACCGAGTGGATGACCTAAAGAAACCGCCCCACCATGCACATTTACTTTATCAATGGACACGTCTAAAACCTGATTAAACGCTAATGGTACAACGGAGAAAGCTTCATTGACTTCAAAATAATCTACATCGGTCATCGCCATCTTCGCTTTCTTTAATGCTTTTGGCGCAGCTTTCGTCGGTGCGGTAGTAAACCATGCAGGCGCTTGTGCCGCATCTGCAAAAGCTAGAATTTTAGCGATTGGCTTTAAGCCATATCTTTTTACTGCCGCTGCACTTGCTAAAATCAATGCAGATGCACCGTCATTTATGGTCGAAGCATTGGCAGCGGTAACCGTTCCTCCTTTAGAAAAAGCTGCACGTAATTGCGGTATTTTTTCAAATTTTACTCTTTTGTATTCTTCATCTTCTGTAATTAGAAGCGGTTCTCCTCGTCTTTGAGGAACAGAAACGCCAACAATTTCATTCGCAAAAGTGCCATTCTCTGTTGCCGTTGCGGAGTTTTTATAAGACCGAACCGCATAAGCGTCTTGGTCTTCTCTAGAAATCTTATATTTTGTGGCTGTTTTATCGGCAAATACGCCCATGGCAATTTCATCATAAGGGTCAAATAAACCATCTTTATGCAAACCGTCTACCAATTCCGCATTGCCGTATTTATAGCCGTATCTCGCCTTTGGTACATAATAAGGTACTGCAGACATATTCTCCATACCACCAGCAACTAAAATATCTGCTTGCCCCAATAAAATACTTTGAGCAGCAAACATAATCGACTTCGCTCCCGAAGAGCAAACTTTATTGACGGTCGTACAAGGTACGGTATTTGGAATACCTGCTGCTAAAGCGGATTGTCTAGCAGGTGCTTGTCCCAAATTAGCGGAACAAACGTTGCCCATAAAAACTTCCTTGACTTTTTTAGGGTCAACATTACCTTTTTCTAAAGCACCTTTAATAGCTGCTGCCCCTAAAGTGGTTGCAGGAATATTAGCAAAGATGCCACCAAAACTGCCTAGTGGCGTACGAACTGCGGAAACGATATAAACTTCTCTTTTTGCCATGATATTTTCTGTAGTGCCAAGCTCCAGCTTGGCGTTTGTTAGATTGGAGTACCAAGCAGGAGCTTGGTGTTACAGTAGCGAATATTCGCAAAAGTCTACTTTTTATACTAAAGAAATAGAATTTTATGCCAGTTTATTTCAATAATTTCAAAAACTGTTTAACTTTAGCCACTTTTAAGAGAAAACGCCACAATTAATGATGAGTTATAAGTGATGAGTGATGAGTTTTTTAGCCACATTCTACTTCTTTATTTCCTTCCTATATAATTTGTCGTTTTTTCTAACGTTTAGAAACTCGTAGTAGTTTTATTGTTCATCCATTTTACAAACAATAGTGAATATATAGTCGTAATAAAAGATGCTTATGGTCAACCATGTACCGTTAATTGTGTACTGTTAACCAAATAAATTACTATTCACTAACCCAACTAAAAAATTATAACATGTTTCAGCCTCTATTTTTGCAGAAAGTTGATATGGAAGGAGAAGTCGGTACGCAAAGTTTTTTTGATTTAATCTTCCAAGGAGGTTTCTTAAGTGTAGCGATTGTCGGTATTTTAGTATTCTTATCTTTTATCGCTGTTTATATCTTTTTAGAACGTTATTGGACGATTAAGAAAGCAGGTCGAATTGACCAAAATTTCATGAATAATATTCGGGCGAATGTACAAGCAGGTAATATCCACGGAGCAAAGGCTTTATGCCAAACTACGGATTCCCCCGTTGCTCGAATGATTGAAAAAGGATTGATGCGTATTGGGAAACCGCTAAGAGATATTGATACTGCCATTGAAAATGTGGGTAACTTAGAAGTTTTCCGTTTAGAAAAAAACTTATCGACCCTAGCCAGTATTGCGGGTGCAGCACCCATGATTGGTTTCTTTGGTACGGTAACGGGTATGATTTTAGCTTTCCGAGAAATGGCAACGCAGCAAAACGTTACGCCTGATGTGTTAGCAGGTGGTATTTACCAAGCCTTAATTACTACTGCAGCAGGTCTATTAATCGGTATTTTAGCTTTTGTTGGCTATAATATCTTAGTAGCCAATGTAGAAAAAGCGGTCTTCCAAATGGAAAGAACGACCGTAGAATTTATGGATTTATTACAAGAACCTTCTGCTTAATAGTTATAAGTGATGAGTTATAGGTGATGAATAGCAGGCTCACTCATAACTCATCACTCATAACTCATAACTAAAAATATGGGTTTAAAAAAGAGATCTAAAGTGAGTGCAGAATTTAGTATGTCGTCTCTGACGGATATTATCTTTCTGTTACTGATATTTTTTATGTTGACTTCTTCTTTGGTGAAATTTGACCAATTTGATTTGCCAATCTCTGATTCTAAGACCATGGCACCTACGAATATTGTAGTGACCTTAGAAACTACTGGTAAATATACGGTCAACGGAAAACCAACACCTAAAAGGGCTTTAAAAGGAGCAATTAGTCGCACTAAGCGTAGTATGGATAACGAATCAGGCGCTACATTAACGATTGTCGCAGAAGTAGGCGTACCTTTCGATAGAGTAGTTGAAATGATGGGCATTGCCAATGGCTTAAAAATGAAAGCCATTTTGGCGACTAAGCCGAATAAAGAGTAACTCTAGTTATAAGTGATGAGTTGCAGACTCACTCATAACTCATCACTTATAACTCATAACTATAAATATGGGTTTAAAGAAAAAAAGTAAAGTAAGTGCAGAATTTAATATGTCGTCTTTGACGGATATTATTTTCTTGTTATTAATCTTTTTTATGTTGACTTCTTCTTTGATTAATCCAAATGCGATTAATTTAAAGTTGCCGAGTAGTTCTAAAGTAAGTACGCCATCCCGTTCTAAAATTACCAAAATTCGAGTAGGGAGTACAGGGAGGCTTTATGTAGACGGTCAAAAAGTAAGTAAAGCTGGTTTAGATAAAGCAATGGCTAGTTTGGCTAAAAAAAAAGGCAAAAATGCCAATATCGTTTTAGAATGGAATAAAAAGACAGGGGTTGAACATGTGGTAACGGTCATGGATTTGGCTTTGAAATATCATGTGAATACGATTTTGGCTGCGGAGAAATAACGTGGGCTGTCAATTCACTTCTAATTTTTAGTGATAACCAATTACAATGAAAGCATTCTCTTTTTTACTGGTGATTTTCTTGATAAGTGGGAGTAGTTTTGGGCAAAGTTCCGAAAAGTTTGCACAGAATATGGATAAACTTTATGAAGCAGGAAATAGCACATTTCTAGAAGAAGTTTATGAAAGTATAAAATACCCGCAAGAAGCCAGAGAGAATTGTAGAGTTGGGGTATTAAAAACATTAATTTCTACAGATACAGCAGGTGCAATTGAATCTATAATTTTAGGAAATCGGCTAGGAATGGGAATTGAGGCAGAAGTGATTCGTGTTTTAAATTTGACCTCTGGAAAATGGAGGAAAGGGAAGAAGTTGAAATATCCTATCAATTTTGCTTTTAGAATCGGTAAAAATCAAAAGGATTTTGCTGGAGATATAAATATTACCGCTTTTGCAGTAGGTTATCAAGCACATTCTGGGTGCAGTATTCCCAAAAAAGACCTAGAAAAGCAAGTTAGAAAATACCGAAAAAAAGGTAAGCTAGAGAAAGCTAAATTGGTTTATGAAGAACTACTAAGAAGGTATCCTGATTCAAAAGAATACCGGCAAGGATTAACCGAAATAGTTAAAGAAAACTAAAAATTACGATTTATTTGTGTAGTTTTTGAGTTTTAAGCATCTTATTAAAAACGATTTAGTCGTTCTTGAAGAAAAAGTTGATTTATTATAATCAATTATTAATCAACCAATCAACTAAAAAATGGCAGAAATAATCATAGATGAAATAGAAGCAAAAAATAAACGAAAAGGGTTTTATACCAGTCTTTTTTTGCACATCATTTTGTTGCTATTGGCTTTATTGCCTTTATTAACATTCCCAACACCGCCTCCTGGGCAAGAAGGTATTTTGGTTAATTTAGGGATGCCTGATGTTGGGCAAGGAGAAGAAAATGCGCCGCCTGCTAAAGCAGAACCTGCGCCACCTTCTAAACCTGAGCCAACCCCTCCTCCTCCGCCAGAACCAGAGCCTGAACCAACCCCTCCTGAGCCAGAGCCAATTCCTGAGCCAGTAGTGGAAGATACGCCACCTAAAGAAATCATAACGGATGATAACTCTAAGGAAATTGCTTTGCAAAAAGAGGAAGAGCGGAAGAAAAAGGAGGAAGAAAAAGAAAGACAATTAGCAGCAGAAAAGAAAAAGAAGGATCAGCGGGATGCTGATAGAAAGAAAAAAGCAGAAGCAGATGCCAAGCGTAAAAAAGCACAGGATGATGCTCGTAAAAAGGCAGCAGCGGATGCAGAGGCTAAGCGTAAGGCAGATGAAGCAAGAAGGAAAGCCGAAGCGGCAGCAGCCGCAAAAGCTAAAGCAGAGGCAGATGCTAGGGCAGAAGCAGCAGACTTAATCGGTGGATTAGGTGGTGGCAATGGTCCAGGCAAAGGGAATACAGGTACAGCAGGTAATCAAGGGGATCCAAATGGCGACCCTAATTCTGATATCTTAGATGGTGTGAGTGCAGGTGCAGGAAGTAGTGTTGGCGGAGGATTAAGAGGTCGAGGCATATTGAATTCTCCAAAAATTACGGATGATTTTAACAGAGGCGGTAAGGTGGTGATTAAAGTTTGTGTTGATGATAGCGGGAATGTAATTTCTGCAACGTATACGCAAAAAGGGTCTAACTCAGGAGATAGTACCTTAAAAAGAATAGCGATAAAAAATGCTAAAGCTTATAAGTTTTCGAAAGGAAGTGTTGATAGACAATGTGGGGAGATTACCTATAATTTCAAAGTGAAGTAGTTTATTTTAATTCATCTTCTAGAAAAAGGCAGGACGTATGTTCTGCCTTTTTTTTTCTACACTAGGGTTTACACCCTAGGTTGAGATTGAGATATTTCGCTCCGTTGGAGCTGAAAAGTGACGCACCTTTGCCCCCTTATTTTGAACACCCTACCCTGAAGGGGCTAAAGTGTCAACCTATAAGATAAATTTGTCAAATAATTGCTTATGTTTCGGATTATTTACGAGATGCTGCTTAAACTAGGAGATTGAAACAATGCTTAATCTAATAAAAAAACCTCATTGCTTTTGCGGTTTTTTTTATTAGATTTCTAATTAAACAAGTTGCCTAATCCTAATTGCGTACATTAATCTGCGGAGCAGCTTGCAGCGGACTTTTGATTGGTTTTCTTTTATAACTAGACCAAGGCATTTTTTTATGTTGGTCTTCTCCAAAATAAGTGATAAACAATTCAAACTCAAAAGCCCCTCGATAGCCTGGAATAGCTTGAATAACTTCTGCATTTTCATCCATAAAAACAATAGTGGGATAACTCAATCGACCATTCATAATTTCTGCTGCCAATTGATGGTAAGAATTTTGGCCACCACGATTGACAAAATGATACACTTTATTTTTGAATTGAATATCGTTTCGTTGTTGCGCATTCAATTTGACAGGGTAAAAATTTTCGTTTAAGTATTTGGCGATATATTGATTGGAAAAAGTCTCTTTATCCATCTTCTTGCAATAAGAGCAAAATTCTGTGTAAACATCCACAAATATTTTTCGAGGTTCTACCTTTGATTTTTTAAGTGCTTCATCAAAACTCATCCATTCTATCTGCTGCGCATGGAGAAGCGAATGGCTTCCCAAAACAAAGAAAAATAGTCCGATAATTAAACGATACTTTTTCATGTCCCTATGATTTCAATACTTATTTTTGTAAAAGAATATGGGCGTTAATAGTGTTGTGCAGGTATAAATTTTCTTTTAATTTCCTTACAATTACTAAGTAAAGAAAAAATTACAGCATATATGCTTTTATTAAATGACTTTAATAAAAAATTAACGTGAAAAGGCGTAGTCTATTAAGGTTATTAAGGATAAATTGGATTTCCGCTCCTAAATTCGCCAAGGTGGATTTTTTCTGTTTTTTCCAGCATAATAAAGAATGAGTTGATTGCCATCGGGGTCTTTCAAACGAGCTTCTCTCCACAACCAAGTTTGGTCTTTGGGTAAATGGTCAAACGTTATTCCTAGCGCCTGTAGTTGTTTAACTCGCTCGTCTAAATCGTCACATTCAAAATAAACATAAACCCCTTCCCCTAAAGGTAATTGTTCCACCAAATGAATAGAGAAAGTAGCTATTCCATTAGGGCATTCAAATCGAGTATAGTGAGGAAATGCTTTCACGATTAGTTTTAACCCTAGTTTTTTATAAAAATCAGTCGCTTGCTCGACATCTTTAGATGGAACGGTTATTTGGTTGAGATTCATTACAAATAATTTATTTTAAGTTACTTTTTTTTTAAAGTTGAAAAATGGCACCAAATTCAAATGATTGATTATTAATAAATTACGATTGTGTATAAAGTCATATGTTAAAACAAAAAGGGATTTTTCTTGAATCTTTTAAAATAAAGTACTATTATTGTATTATTGGGAAATAATAAGTGAGTGAACCAATTAAAAGATTATCCTTTTAGATAATATTTAATTCAACCTCAACGTTTATTTATTCCTAATAAGTAAGCAGGTAATAAAATTTTAGGAATGCTTATCACACTATCATTAAGAAGCGTTTTTTAACGTGGATTTAATATATATTTTATGTTCATGGGATTATAATTTGTTGTTTGAGTCGTCCATCCGGACGACTTTTTTTATGCCCATTTTTTAATGAGAGTTAGAAGTCCTATTCAAAAAAGGTATACTAAAAAAGGCAATTTCCAACATGTTTGGAAATTGCCTTTTTTAGTGACTACTAGGTAGCATCGATTAACAGCAGAAATATTATAATAATTTCAGTAACTCTGTTTCAATCGCATCCGCACCTCGTAATCCGATAGCCGCAATTTTACCATCTCGGTCAATCATAAAAGTACGAGGAATGCCCGAAACACCATAAGTTTGAGCAGGTGCAGAATTCCATTTTTTTAAGTCGCTAACGTGACCGGACCAAACTAAGCCATCTGCTTGAATCGCCTGTTCCCAACGTTCTTTAGAACGCTTCATTTGCTGTTCGATTTGCTCTGCTGTTCCAAATCTAGCTTTTGTTCTATCATCTAAGCCATCTAAAGAAACGCTAAATACCTCAAATCCTTTGCTCTTATATTTGTTATAGACCTTTACCACATTTGGATTTTCTCTTCTACAAGGCCCGCACCAACTTGCCCAAAAATCTAATAGCACTACCTTTCCTTTATAATCAGATAAGGCAAAATTATCTCCCTTTGGACTAGGAAGGTCAATATCTGGAGCAATTTTACCAACCGCAATACGCTGTAGAGAAATTTGTTTTTCTATTTGACCAATAAACCCGCCATAACCGCTTAATTCATTATTATTAATTTCCGCTTCTTTTAATTGGTTGAAAACAGATTTATGTAAGGCAATATTTTCTTCGGTAGCTCCTCTAAAATGCATCATCCCTAAGGCTAAACCAACAAAGGGGCTACTCGCATTTTTCATTTTCTCCGCCAATTGTGGGCCACTTAGGGTTTTGGTATAAAAGCCATTCATAGCATCCGCCAATTCTTGCGAAGTTTTAGAGCCTTTTATGGGTAATTTATATTTATCCAAATCGGCTAAAGCACCACTAATATTGATATTCGTTTCCGTACCATCAAAAACGAGTCCTAGTCGTCTAGCACCAACTCTTAGTCGGTATCTTCCTGGCTTTACACCATCAGGAATGACCATACTGTAACTGCCACTACCATCTATATCTCCTTTAGCAATTACTCTGGTCGCAACAAAGTTTTCTAAATCTAAATATACTTTTAAATTTTCTGCACCAGTAATTTTTCCACTAATGGCTAATCCTCCTGCTGGAGCAGAAGCTGCTGCGCCGCCATCACCACAGCCAAATTGAAGTCCTACTAGGACAAGGGCTAATAAAGAAAGTAATCCATTTTTCATGTTCTTCTTAGGATTTTGATTTTATAAATTGATTTAATCAATTATTACAATAGCTGAAATAATTTGATTGAGCTAAAAGCCTCTAAAGAGGAGTGATAATAGGTTTACGGTGATACTGCCCGATTCGTTTAAAAATAAGGCATTAAAATACGTAAATCACTTTAGAAACACTATTAACTAAACTTTGGTTTACAAATATAACAAAGTTTGGAAGCTAGAATAAATTAAACGACCGAAAAATGAGCAAATCTAAATTTATTTAACAACCTTCTGTATTTTGTATCCATTGTTGCTAAACTTATACTTTGAAACCATACATAAATTAGAATAAAGAACAGAGAGTAGAGAATAGAGATAAAAATCGAATAACTGATTAACTATTCGTTTTGGTTACTAATCCCGTCTCTTTTCTCTACTCTCTGCTCTCTCTTCTCAAAACTATATGGTTTTGAAAACTTATACCTCATTTGCTTGTCGGCTACCCACGCATTGCTATCTTTGCGCCTCAAATGTAGATATGAAAAATATTAGGGCTGTTTTATTACTTTTTTTAGCTAATTCCATTTCCGCAATTGCTCAGGGTATTAGTATGATAGCGGTACCTTGGTATTTCGCCTTGCAGGAAGAAATGGGTTTGTTTGCTTTGATTTTTTTGGCAACGACTCTAATTTCTATTTTTTGGAGTCCTTACGGCGGAACTTTGATAGACCGATATAATCGAAAGTCTCTTTTTTTAGGACTTTGTGTAGTGACGGGTATCGCCTTATTTGCGATAAGTGGATTGGGATTTTATCAAGGCCATTTATCTTCCCTTTGGGTTGGGGCCGTGTTTATGATTACTTTTTTAAATTATAACTTACATTTTCCTGCCATTTATGCCTTTGCCCAAGAGATTGTCCCTCAAACCTATTATGGTAAAATTTCTTCTTATTTGGAAATTCAGCATCAAATTACCACGATTTCTGCGGGGGCTATAGCTGCTATTCTTTTAGAGGGCACGATGAATGGGGAAATCAATTTTTTTGGTTTTTTATTTCAGACGGATTGGCAAATTGCACCATGGGAAATTTATGAGATTTTCTTGATGGATGCGAGTACTTATGTGGTTGCTTTTGGTATCATCGCCTTGATAAAATATGAGTCTTTGGTCACTCGAAAGAAAGAAGGCGGTAATTTATTAGCACAGTTTAAAGTCGGTTGGGATTATCTAAAATCGGAAAAAGGCATTTCTATTTTTGGGGTAGCTTCTTTTTCTGTTTTTGTTTGTATGCTTATTGCTCATTTCTATTTATTTCCAAGCTATGTAAAAAAGAGGTTGATGGAAAATGGAGATGTTTATGCCGCAGGAGATATGTACTATGCCATCGGAGCTATATTTGCAGGCTTAGCAATTAGGAAATTGTTTAGTAAAATGTCTATCCCGCAATCGGTTACCCTTATGACGTTACTTTGTACAGGCGTATTTTTGACCTTGGCTATATCTAAAAATTTATCTATTTATTATGGCATGCTATTGTTTTTAGGGGTCACCAATGCAGGAGTTCGTATTCAGCGCATTACCTATTTATTAGAAAATATTCCGAATCAAGTTTATGGTCGGACAGGCAGTATTTTCTTCTTATCGAATATCTTTTTTAGAATTATTTTCTTGTCTTTATTCTCGCTTCCTTTTTTTACCACAGGCGATAATGTGATTTATGGCATGTATCTTTTTAGTGGCTTCTTATTTATTTCTGCTTTGGTGCTTATTTATTATCGGAAGCTGTTTTAGCATTATCGGTTATCAGTTTTTATAAATTGATAACCGATAACGCTTAAAACTATTTCAGAACAAGCACTTTCTTCGTAATAACCGTATTAGCAGTTCGCATAGACACCCAATAAGCCCCACTTGGTAGCTCGACATTGGATAAATTATATTGATGCTTTCCTGCAACTTGTTCACTTTGATTGACAAAAACATGAAGTACTTTTCCAGTTAAATCATGTAAACCTAGCCAGATTGGACTAGCTTCAGCCAATTCATAATCTATTGTAGCGTAACCTCTAAATGGATTAGGGCGAACCAATAAGTTATTTTGTTGGAGGCTATTTTCGCTATCTAGAACATCTGTTGTGGATGCGGTATTCCTTTCCGTTGTCGTAGGAGATTCTGTCAAGTCTGAAGTCGGTTCGCATTCATCAATCATTGCTGTAAAATCCGTACCTCCTTTTGCGTGAAAACCAGACAGTAAAGTAATCGTACTTCCAGCCACAAATTTCACTTTTGCGCCACTATTAATAATGCCTGCTGAAGTAATGGCATTCCCTGCCACATAATTTCCATCTATTACATCTGAATCATTTTTAACCAAATTATCAGCTTCACAGAATAATACTGCTTGAATGGTAATAAAGACGGTATCTGAAGTACATAAATTAGCGGTGTCGCAAACTTGATAAACGATAGTATCTAACCCAAAATAATCCGTTAAAGGGGTATAGATTAAACTATCTTCCTGGACGATGCCAGCAACGCCATTTTTAGCGCCAACAAGCAGACTGGTTATCAAAGTATCGCCTATACCATTTGGATCATAATCATTGGCTTGTACATCAATGGTCACGCCTTGACTATTCTGATTAATCGTGATATAATCTGCTTGTGTTATCGGCGCTAAATGTTCCACTTCTACTTCAATAAATATCGTATCTATGGTACATAAATTACTAGTATCACAGGCACTATAGACAATCGTATCTAATCCCACAAAGCTGGCATTAGGGGTATAGCGAATACTATCTTCATTAACGACAACAGAAGAACCGTTTGCCGCAGCTTTAACTAATATCGTAATTAAAGTATCTCTAATTCCATTGGGGTCACTATCATTACCTAAGACATCAATATGATTATTAATGGTATTTTCGAGTATTTGTAAATTATCTGGACTAGTTACAGGGGCTTCATTATAATCATTAATAGCAATGAAAATGGTATCTGAAGCACATAAATTAGCGGTATCACAAACTTGGTAGACAATCGTATCCAAACCAAAATAAGCCATTGTTGGGGTATAGCTGAGGCTATCATCGTTTACAACGGTAACTGTTCCATGATTAGGCATTTCTAGGATAGTCGTAATTAAAGTATCACCTATTCCATCGGGGTCACTATCATTGGCTTGAACATTGATGAAATTATTGCTTGTATTTTTATCTATATCTAAGAAGTCTGCTACCGCTATTGGTGCTTCGTTTACATAATTTATAGTAAGGAAAATAGTATCTGCATCACATAAATTAGCGGTGTCGCAAACTTGATAGACAATTGTATCTAAACCAAAATAATTCATTACGGGGCTATAACTAATACTATCTTCATTGAGGACAGTAGCAGTACCATTTGAAGGCATTTCCAAAATGGTGGTCAATAAGGAATCACCTGCACCATTTGAATCGGTATCATTCGCTTGGACAGCTATAAAATTATTACTAGAATTTTCTAAGACGGTGCTATAATCTGGATTAGCGGTTGGTGCCATATTTAAATCTATGGCCGTGATAAAAACAGTATCTGCATCACATAAATTAGCGGTATCACAAACTTGATAAACAATGGTATCTAATCCTATATAACCCATTGTTGGACTATAATTGATGCTATCATTATCCACTACTGTAGCAGTACCGTGTAAAGGCATTTCTAAAATCGTCGTTAGCAAAGAATCACCTATACCATTTGAATCGGTATCATTTGCTTGGACAGCGATAAAATTATTACTAGAATTGATGACTACTGTATCAAAATCTGGGGTAGCTTCAGGTGCTTTATTAATTTCTTCGATAGTCAGGAAAATGGTATCTGTAGCACATAAATTAGCGGTGTCGCAAATTTGATAAATGATTGTATCTAGCCCAAAATAATTCATTACTGGACTATAACTAATACTATCTTCATTGAGGACAGTAGCAGTACCTTTTGAAGGCATTTCCGAAATAGTAGTCAGCAGAGAATCTCCTGCACCATTAGAATCGGTATCATTGGCTTGTACATTAATGAAATTATCAGTAGAATTTTCGAGAACTGTACTATAATCAGGGTTTGCTACAGGGCTTTCATTTACATCATTGATGGTAATAAAAACGGTGTCAGTAGCACATAAATTAGCCGTATCACAAACTTGATAAAAAATAGTATCTAAACCAAAATAATTCAGCGTTGGTGTATAACTGATACTATCATCATTAATAACTGAGGCAGTACCATTGGAGGGCATTTTTTGAATATTGGTAATTAAGGTATCGCCCGTTCCATCTGGGTCACTATCATTTAATTGGACATTAATAAAATTATCGCTCGTATTTTTGTTTATTATTAAAAAGTCTGTTGCAGATATAGGCGCTTCATTAATGTCAATCACTGTAATAAAAATAGTATCAATATCACATAAATTAGCCGTATCACAGACTTGATAAACAATTGTATCCAAACCAAAATAATTCATTGCTGGACTATAACTAATACTATCTTCATTGATAACTGCAGCCGTACCGTGTAAAGGCATAGCGGAAATAGTGGTTAGCAAGGAATCTCCCACACCATTAGAATCAGTATCATTGGCTTGTACATGGATGAAATTATCCGTAGAATTTTCGAGAATTGTAGTATAATCAGGATTTGCGACAGGGCCTTCATTCACATCGTTGATGGTAATAAAGACGGTATCTGTAGCACATAAATTAGCGGTATCACAGACTTGATAAATGATGGTATCTAGACCAAAATAATTCAATACTGGAGTGTAACTAATACTATCCTCATTAAGGACAGAGGCAGTACCATTTGCTGGCATTGCTAAAATGCTCGTAATTAACGTGTCGCCCACACCATCAGGGTCATTATCATTGGACTGTACATTAATAAAATGATTGCTGGTATTTTTATTGATTGTTACAAAGTCAGTGGTAGCGGTTGGTGCTTCGTTGATGTCAAGAATCGTAATAAAGATGGTATCTTCGGTACATAAATTAGCAATATCACATACTTGATAGATAATCGTATCTAAACCAAAATAGCCATAAGTTGGGGTATAATTGATACTATCGTTTTGGGAAACAGTAGTTATACCATTGGCAGCATTTTGCAGGATGCTCGTCACTAAAGTATCTGCTATACCATTAGGGTCACTATCATTCGCTTGAACTCGAATAAAATGGTTGCTTGTATTTTGATTGATAGTTAGGAAATCAGGCATCGTTACAGGGGCAACATTGGCTTCTTCTACAAAAACAAATAAAGTGTCAGATTCACAAGCATTGGCTTCGTCACAGACTTGATAAACAACAGTATCTCTGCCTATAAAGTCAGTGTTAGGCAAATAACTAATACTGTCGTTATTGATGACCGTTGTTGTTCCATTAGTTGGAGTTTGCAGAATGGTGGTCACTAAAGTATCCAATAATCCATCCGCGTCTATATCATTGGCTTGTACATCTGCAATTTTAGCAGCCGTATTTTCAACGGTAATTAAAGTATCTGCTACGGTTTCTACCGTATGATTGATCATAGATTGACTAATGATAACAGGCGTTTCGACCTGTGTATCAAAATCATATTCGTTATTGCGAATATTACTAAAATTAGGTAAAGCGTAATTGGTATTAGAAATGCCAATATCATCCACAATCCAACCAAATTTAGCGGTATTAATATCTGTTAATAAGCGAAATCGAATAATCGCTACTTCACCTGCATAAGAAGAGAGGTCGGCTTTAGAAGTAATAAATCCATTATTATTGGGCAAAATTTCTGCACTGGTTTTACTAAAGGCATTATGTCCAAATTGGGTAAAATTATTATAGCCGTTTTGGGTAAAATTATTTTCTAAATTAATCCAAGTTTCCCCACCGTCAATAGAAATATCCACTAAACCAAAATCATAACGGTCTTCTAAATCAAAATAATGATTAAAAGACAATTCACTAGAATCGGTTAAAGATAAAGGGTTTTTTAAAACCAGATGTGTTTCAGTAGTCGTCGTAGCATTGGTAATAAACCAACTATTAGAAGGGCTAAAAAAGTATTCACTTTGTAAATTCCAAGTATGATTGCCCGATGCTTGTACAACTTTCCATTTTTCGCCACCACTTTCTGAATCATCTAAAAAGTCTGCATCAAAGTCGATAGTATCGTTAATGGTTACTTTTAATTCTACGCTACTTGTGTCCCCTACAGCTAAACTCAAAGCAGGCCATTCCACCACATTTCCATTGAGGACACCTCCATGCGATGCGGAATAAAACTGCACATTATTAGGTATAGTATCTGTCAGAATAATATTGGGTGCGATTGCATTTAGATGATTAATAGCTGTTAACTGAAAAGTTAAACGTTCGCCCAAAAAAGCTGCTGCTTTATCAACAGTATGTTTCAATTCAATCGTACATTCTGGAGGCATATCATAGCCTTCTGCGCCATCCGTTCGGCTATTGGAACTACCTTGATCTGCACTGTATCCTAAACCTCTACGAGCAAAAACTTCCCAAATAATACAACGATTGACGCCATTATTTAAGGCTAAATCTGCAGCAAGAATAGCATCTCTTGCATCCACAAAACCAGGAGAACAAGGCTGTATTTTTAAGCCTTCCATTACTAGACGTAAAGCGAGATTATTACCGCCAGTGCCATTATATACATCTGCATCCCAGCCGTATTGATTAATTAATGCCCAATTCAAATCCCAAAGCATTGTTGCCCAAACGGCACCTACACCATGAGGTCGAGTGATACCTTCGTCATCAATAGTTTTATAAGTCATTGGATTGACCCCCATATCGGTTGTATAGGGGTAAGGCCGTAACCCTGCGCCATTAGCTTCTTGATTGAACATAAATGTGCCAATAGTCCGATTAGTAGTCGCTATATCAGCAGCTTTCATGGTCAAAATCATCCCAAAAAAGTCTGACCAACCTTCGCCCATTTGTTCAACATTTCCTAAACAAGATACTGCTTGAGGTCCACCTGTTAGCCGATTAGAAACCCCATGTCCATATTCATGTAAAATTACGCCATTGTCATAATCTCCATCTTTTCCAGCACATAAATACATTTGCATTCGAGGATTCGCGCCATCTCCTGGGGTAGACATATTGGCATTACATGATCCAGAAGCATCTTGTGCTTCGGCCTTGACCGCATCACTTCCATTCCCTCCTTTATCAAAATTTTCTTCTTGAAAATTACCAGAAACTTCATCAAATCCATAATTATAAAAAATATCGTGTGCGACATTATTCATATAAAATAGATTGGTAATAGCTGCCTTAGTATAATCAGTTTGCGTACCATTAGGATCCCAAGGATGGTCAAATACTAAATCAGGACCACCGAAAGCTCTGGCATTATTGGCGCCAGTAGGGTCGTTGGTATTATCTCTGTCGGAGTAGGCATCTACATTATTACCAATGGTGTATTGATAATCAATGCTCGCAATACGATGCCAGCCGTTGGGGGATGCTATTGGATTTTCCCAAGGATTTGCCAAAATAGCTCTGTCTCCAAAATTTGGACTTTCAATGGAAAAAGGTAAGACATTATAAAGGCTGTCTGTTTGGTAAGTATTTTTGAGCGTTGTTGATGGTGCTGGATTCGCATGACCAGTAATTGCTCGATGTTGGTGCCTACTATGGTCGTGGTCAAAAGTACAATTAATGGTTAAATTGTTCTCAAATAAGACGGCGCCTGTAGCTGCACTAACCATATAATTTTTGTAGGCTGAACCTGCTACTTCATCAATAAAAACACTCCATGCTAATTGAATATCTTGGCCTGCTGCTGGATCTGTAAAATAAACTAGCTTTAATGGAATGACTCGATTAGAAATACCATTTGCTTGAACGAGCGTGTTTTTCCCAGGAGCTGATTCATTTGCTTCTAAAACCACCACTTCTGTTTGGCTAATCGGATAACCTCTGTCTGTAGCCAATCTTGCTAAAGCTTGTAGCGCTCGTACTCGAAATTGACTGCCAATATTTCGTTTTTCTACCTGAGGTAAAAAATTAAGATTGGAAGCAATAATTTCATCCCCTTTCAAGTGAACTGCGCCACTTGTGCCATAAATGCCTATATTATCAATTGTTTGTTGGTAGTAAATGTGGCGAATGCCTCCAGAAACATAATCATCGGAGATAATTGTACCTGTGATGTCGGTAGGGGAATAATTCTTTTCTTCTGCGAGTTGTTCTATTTCCGAGTTAGCGATATTGAGTCCTACGTCCTGCCCTAAGGCGATATGACCTAATAAAAGGAAGCACAATAGGAAGTAATGGTGCAAGACCGTTTTCATAAATAATCGATTTCTGACAGACAAGGAACTCGATTCAATAGCACAAAACTGGTCTTATCCGTTGGTGTTTGTTGTAAGTTTTGGTTGCAAAAAAGGTCGTATAAACTGTGGGTAAATACTTTCTTTTGACGAAATTTAACCAAAGCGTCACAAAGAAATCGGTTAAAATTTTCTTAAAGAATAGATAAGAAAATAAATTATAAATAATTGAAAATCAAGGATTTATTTCCTATTTATTAATTTAGTCCACAGGAATAGTTCTTTTTACCAACGATAAATTTCGGCAAAAATCAGGTGATAATCAAATAGAAATCAATTAAAATGTGTTTAATCAACTAAATGTAAACTATTAGCCATATACAAAGGCAATCGTACCTACAATAAAACAATAAATGGCAAACCAGCTCAATTTGCTATGTTTGACTAATTGAATCATCCAAAGACAAGCAATTAGTCCTGTAAAAAAAGCAGCCATAAAGCCCGCCACTAATGGCAATGCTAACTCTTCGGTCATTTGAAATTTACCATCTAAAACATCCTTTGACATTTTTCCTAAAATCAATGGGACGACCATTAAAAAAGAGAAACGAGCAGCTTTTTCTCTATCAATTCCCAATAATACAGAAGTAGAAATAGTTGCCCCCGATCGAGAAATACCTGGTAAAATAGCGATAGCTTGAGCCAGTCCAATAATAACGGCATGCCAAAAGCTAACCTCTTTGTTTGTATTTTTAGCACGGTCTGCTAGAAATAATAAAGCACCTGTAATGAACAGCATCGCACCAACTAATTTCAATTGCCCTTCAAACAAAGTTTCCAATATCTCATCAAAGAAAAGACCTACTATTGCTGCTGGAATCATGGAGATGATAACTTTTACCGCAAATTGCCATTCTTCATTCCATGCTGGCTGAAATAAACCTTTGATAATTTCCCCAATATCTTTTCTAAAAACCCACATCGTACTTAATGCCGTAGCTGCATGCAAAACCACACTAAGTAATTGCTCATTTTCTTTTAAACTTTCCGTTCCTAAAAGTGCCTGCCCAATCTCAATATGTCCACTACTACTTACAGGCAAAAATTCTGTTAATCCTTGAATGATTCCTAATATGATGGCATCTATTATACTCATTATCAATTATTTGAAATAATAATGACATCCTCTATTGAAAGAGGATGTCATTGTTATAGTGTCTTAATTTTTAATTTAAAATTTTTAATGTTCAATTTTCAAAAAAAGCAGGTTTTAAAATTTGCTTAGTGTTGTTTTGTTGTATGAAAATTCAACGTTTATATTCAAAATTGTCTAATTGAATATACAAAACAGCATTTAAATGAAGCATTAGATTTTATTCTAAAAGACTTAGGTGGTACTTCCAGCATTTTCCAGATACTATCGGGATGGAAGCTCTTCTTCTACGATTTATTTTAGAATAAATAATATTAAAACAGCTACTTATCTTTTAAAAAAATCGCATAAACTTCTACGACTAATCCTACGAGCATCAAAAATGGCGCTAAAACGGTTCGTCTAAAACTATAAATAATGCTTTCATCCCAGACATCTGGGCTAGGCATAGCGCCGCCACTCATTAAAAGCATACCTAAAGCAACCAAACCAAAACCAATGCCCATCCATATATAATTTTGCTTACCGAAAATTAATGGTTCTTTCGGTAGGGTAGCCACACTCGATTTTTTTCTAGAACGAGTAGGTTGGAGTCTCTTTTTTGGAGCTGCTTTGGTAGCACTAACTGCATTATTATTTGCTCCTGTTGTTTTTTTCTTTGGGGAAACCTTTTTTCTGGCTTTACTCATTTTAATTTAAGGTAATGAGGTTATGAAGTTATAAGGTTATGAGGTTACGAGGTAACAAATAGCCGAAATAACACCTAACCAAATAATTCAAAATTTTTTATTTACTATATCAATGCTTTTTGATTGTAAACCGTACACACATTAACTGTGTAGCGTCCTAATACAAGTCATCCAAGCGCATTTTTAAATATTTATTAATCACATACCAAGTACTGACGCTACTTATTAATACACCCAATAGGAGTAAGGTAGCAAATAATACCAAAGAACTAACGACATTTTGTAAGGCCTTTAATTCTACGATTTCTCGTTGCGCCAACAAAAGTACTAAAAGTAAAGCACCTATCGCCAAGATGGCACTCAAAACGCCATGCCAAATACTTTTTTTGATATAAGGCCGACTGATAAAGCCCCAAGAAGCACCTACTAATTCCATATTTTTGATTAAAAAACGATTGGAATAAAGCGCTAATCGGATGGTATTATGAATCAAAGTAATGGCTACAATTAAAAAAAGTAAGCTAAACCCAAGGGCAAACCAACTCATTTTTTTCATATTTTTCGCGATAATATTTACCAAGCCTTCTTGGTAATATACATCGTTTACGTAAGCTCTGGTCTTAAAGTTTTTCTTAATCTGACTTAATAAATCAGATTCCATATATTTTGATTGGACATTAAAGGTGATAACGTTGTATAGCGGATTTGGTAAATCTAATGCCATGAACTCTTCGCCAAAATCTTGCTGCAACTCTTGAATAGCTTCTTCTTTTGAAATATATTTGATACTTCCTTTTTTGGTATAGTCCATCGCCTGCAAATCCTGCGTCAAAGTATTGACTGATAATTCATCCGCTCCTGGTTCAATCTCAATCAAAACCGTTACTCTTTCTTTGAATATCTCAATTAATCGCTGAGTTTGCAATAAAATCAACCCAAAAAAGCCCAATAGAAATAGCACCAATGCCACACTGACAATGGAATAAGCATAATTGGGTTTAGCTCGCCTTGGTGGAGATTTACCTAGTAAATCGGACATGGGTTGATTAAAAAGTTAGTTAAATAGGAGGTGATGAGGTAATGAGATGATAAGGCGATGAGGTGGGACTCATTGACTTATCATCTCATTAATTCATTAACCTGCATTTTATTATTTAGGAATGTTGAAAAAGAACAGCTAATATCCGTGGGGAATTAATTGTAAGTTGTTCAACTTATTTTTATCCGTTATTCAATCGCAAAATTAACAATTTTTCTTGCTTATCTGGGTTAATGAAAGGTTATTGACGTTTTTATCCAAAATTAGCATTGAATTGCCAATAAAAAAATAGCTATTTTTGGGCATCTTGCTTAGACCTATTCACTTTTATTTAATGAAGAAGACCATCTTTTTGTTTCTAATTTGCAGCCCTTTTTTCGCCTTTGCCCAAGACATTCGCTTGGAAAATGCCTCTTTTGAAGATGAACCACAAGATGCCACGATGCCCCAACGGTGGCACAGCTGTAAAAAAGGCTCTACGCCCGATATTTTACCCGGCTTCTGGGGCGTCTATTTAGAACCTTATGATGGAGAAACCTATGTAGGCTTAATTACTCGGCAAGATGGTTCGTATGAAGTCATTGGTCAACGCCTAACCAGCCCGATGGAAGCCAAAGAATGTTATTCTTTTACCGTCCAATTGGCGCATTCTAAAAGCTACGTCAATTATAATATCCCCGTCCGATTGCGTATTTATGGTGGCAAATCTTTTTGTGAAAAAAGCCAATTATTATGCGAATCGAAAGCCATTAGCCATACAGAATGGGAAGCGTATAAATTTGATGTTTTTCCAAAAGAAACCTATGATTATCTTATTATAGAAGCTTATTATGCTAAAAGTATTTATGTGCCATATCCTGGCAATATCTTAGTCGATGATTTTTCTGTTTTTAAACGCTGCCCTAGAGCAGATTTAGTGGAGTGGTGAGTGATGAGTTATAAATGATGAGTATTGACGTTGTCAAATCTATAAGCACAGTTCCTAAGTTCCCCATCGGGTTAATCCTGCAAAATCCAGTCATCCTGTAAAAAAAGAGCAGTTGAAAATGCAACTCTTACGATTTTTTGCGTTCTATAAACCTAAACCCATGCAATCATACGTCTATGTTGAATTATCGTTATTTGTTTTTGTTTGTTATCCAGTTAGTTAGTCCCTTGTTTTTATTTGCTCAGAATATAGGTATTCATGCTGCACCCGTTGGTACATGGCAAAGCAAAGAACAACTTTCTCCTGAATACCATTATAATTCCGTTGCGGTTTATCTTATTAATGAAGATAAAACCTTAGAATTATTCAATCCAGAAAATCTAGATAAAGAAGAAAGGAAACAAACGGGGATTCGGAATTTTGATATCATAGAATCCCTCTATTTTTCCTTACAATTACCTAATCCGAAGCAGGAAAACGACATGATTGATTTTCCACTCTATGCTTTTGATGTCCACAATTCCAAGTCTTTTCAAGTACCTAGAAATCAAGGCAAAATCATTGACCGAATTACGGATGAAGAATTGAATGGCAGAGGCTTAGAAGCCAAAGCTAAAATTGAAGCCATTAAAAAAAATCAACTCTTAGAAGTAGCCTACCAAATTTCTTCGAGTGTTAATAAGATATTAGCCAATCGGATATTCCAAAACCCTGGAATCGCCAGTGTGATGCGCAAAGCACAAGATTTCTTTGAAGATAAATATCGAGGAAAAATAGTCTCTGAATTTACGATTCCTATTTTACCAGGCAACGAAGATTTTGAATATCGCTTACAATCTGCTTCGATTTATCAAATCAAATGGGATTTTCAACCTTTAGTCAAAACCTTCAAAGGAAATATGTGGTCAGATTTACAAGGAAAATCAACGATAACGGAAGCGCAATTAAAAGATCGTCCAAGTCGGTTGTCAAGATTCAAGAACCACCCCTATTTGGTTGTGATGCGCTATAAATCGGCGTACTCGCTGCCAGAATCGCATAAATTAAATGTCGCTATCACGCAGCCTTATTTTGACGAACGCCTCTATAATTTGCAAGAATTTCGCAAAAATGGCAATCAATATCAAACCGAGGAAGCTTTTTTGGCTTTATTGCGAGAAGCGATTGACATGAAGCGGAATTGCGAAAATTATCAACGAGGAAAAGATAAAGGAAAAGTAGATAATGAGTTGATGTTACGCATTGCCCAACAACATTACGACTTAGGCAATAAGTATCAAAAGGAATTAGCAAGAGTAGAGAAAGATGTAGATAAATTGGCTTATTTTGAGGCGAATTATAAAGTAACTTATTATAAATTTTTTAAGTTAATTGATAATATTTTATTCCAAGACCAACAGCTCAAAGACATCGGACAAGTACCAACTATTTTAGCGACTTTGGATAAAACAGATTTAGAAAGAACACCACCTGCAGACTTATATAATTACTTAAAACAATTAGCGACTTATCGTCGAATTACTAGTGAAGTGACGCAAATAGAAGGAGATTTGTTTTATAAAATTAGAGAACAAATTAATCAAATAGAAGCCAATTTTCATCCACAAGTTTTTAATGTCCCACCTGTTGGCGACAAACAAAAGCGAGTCGAAAAATTGCAAACCCTCAAAAAGCAATATCCTTTATGCGCTAGTTGTCAGCACGAAGCGGATGACCAAATTCAACGCATTCAGCAATCCATTGACGATGAGCGTAGAACGGCTTTATTTGCGTTGAAAAACCAGCAACTAAAATACCGCAAATGTTTTAGCGATATTCAACTAAAAGCTTTACAACAGCTCAATAAACGTTATCCACAGCCTGATAGCCTAAATCAACTAGAAAAGCCTTTATTTGAAGCCTACCTAGAAAAAATTAATCATTTACCGACGATTGCCGAACAATTCCAGCAAATTGAAAAGGTAAGTATCGAAAAATTACCGAGTGAAAAATTGCCGACGACTATGGCTGATTTTGAAGGCTTTTTAAGTGATTTTAAAAATGAGGCTTGCCAGTTGGTGCATGGGGAGTTGTTGACTAAGGCGGATATGGGGTGTTTTGGTGGGGATTGTAGGGTGATGATTCCGTAATAAAGTAGAAGTACCAAGTCCAAAACCAATAAAATTAAGCATTGAACTTGGTACTAATTATTCCATCAATTAATTTTCATCTGTTCCAAAAGATTGCCAAACACCTGCTTTTTCGCCAAAGTCTTGCATAAAGTGCATTTTTTTCGCCACACCATCATAGACATAAAAAATCATGCCTGCGTTAGAGAAATTGGTTTCAAATTCGGTGACGGTCACATTACGTAATGGATTACCGAAGCCTGCCCAAGTCCCTGCGCCTTCGCCGTAATCTAGCATAAAACTAACTTGGCCTGTGCCACCATTCAGGATATAAAAAGAAGTCCCAAAATTTGCGCCTCTTTCTACTGCTTTTAAATGCAATTTGGAGGTGCCATTTTCTCGGTACTTATTCCCAAATTTTAGCCATTTGCCTGCATCTTCGCCATAATCTACCATATAAGATAATTGACCTGTTTTGCTATCAATGGTGTAAAAACCCGTTCCATTGCCTTTAAAATTGGCTTCAAAACCTGTGTTGCCGACTTGTGCTACGGGTTCTTGTGGATTGCAAGCGAATAAAAAGCCCGTTAAAAAAGTAAGGTAACAACAGTTCTTTAAAAAGTTTCTCATGATTTTGTAAGTGTATTGAAATTAGATTTAAAAAATGAATGCGAGTTGAGAGTTACAGGTTACAGAATTTTGTAGCCTGCTACTTGTACTACTAGCAATTTTCTTTCGATAATATTGTATTATAAAATAAGTGTCCTATTTTTTTGAACAAATCAAAAAATAGGTTATTAACTTATAATAAGGTATTGTGTGTGAATTATTAAATTTGAACTTGAAAAGGGTAAAAAGGAGGTTATAATAGTAGGTTTAATGAGGAAATATAGAAATTTAAAGTCTCAAACAGCTTCTGAAAAGTGAAAAACAAATAAACATGGATTAATTGGATATTTCATTTATCATTCATTGTTTATCGTTCATCAGTCTAAATTTCATTGCAATATGCAAATAATTATCGTCGCTGCCAAATCTGACAACCAAGTAATTGGAAAAGAAAATGATTTAGTTTGGTATTTACCTGCCGACTTGCGTTTTTTTAGGTCTACTATCGAAGGCGCTTATTTAGCGACTGGTCGAAAGTCTTTTGAATCGGCACAGGGAGACGAGGTGTTTGGCCCACATCGGGAATTTGTTATTATTACTAGAAATAAAGGGTATCAATCTAATATTGGAAAAATTGTCCATTCTGTTGAAGCCGCCATTGCGCAAGCAGCAGCCGATGGTGCAGAGCGATTGTGTATTCTTGGCGGTGCAGGTATTTATGAACAAGCAATGAATTTGGCGGATACGCTTGTTTTAACGGAGGTGCATGCCGAATTTGAGGGAGATACTTTTTTCCCAGCTATTGATGGGGCTAAATGGAGGGAAGTTAGTCGAATTAGGTATCCTAAAGATGCGGAGAATGTTTATGATTATTCTTTTGTGGTTTATGAAAAGATAGCTTAAATTAATTTACTAGACTATTGGAGAATTTAAGAATTGATAGACTGTTGATTGAAAAGGCAACGGATTAATATTGTGGTTTAAATAATTTTTTAGCTGATTGCCTAATCATCCGTTGGGTAATAAAAAAATCCGTTGGGAATGATTTTGCCCAACGGATTTAAGGATATATGAGACGTTTCCTACTTATCTTACCTCTGCACCACTATTTTCTTAGTAATCACCCCTTCTTCCATCTCCATTTTCAAAAAGTACAAACCATTTTCAAAATTAGCTGTACTAATATCCATAATATCCGGATTATCTAAATTGCTTTGGTACACTAATTTTCCTTGTACATCAAAAATGCGGATCAAAGCATTTGTAGGCGCAATAGTAGCAAAATCTATTTGTAAATAATTTTTTGCTGGATTTGGATAAACTTTTACCATACTTTCCTCCAATACTTCTTCGATACTAACGGTAGATTCACTTTCATCCAACACAATCTGAAAAGGTGTAATCCCAATCCAACCACCTTCTCCATCTGAAACGGTAAAGGTGAATTCGTCTGTTCCTACTGTGGCATCGGTATCATGCCGATATTTAAAAGCACCATTATTGATATCCGCTTGTGTAAATTGAGTACCGACAGCAATTGGTGCTTTATTGAATAGTAAGCTACCAATCGAAGGTTGTTTAACCAAAGTATAAATCAATTCAGTTGCAGAATTATTCGCATCTTGTGCTAATAAAAATTCACTATCAATCAATCGACCACTTTTAGGTTTAACGGGTAATACCTCATTGGTCACTAGGGTAGGGGCATCTAAAGTCAGATTACCACAAAATTCTAAACTCCATTCATCTAATGAACCTCCTTCGCCAAAACCATCCGTTACTTCAATGCGTAGTGTCCATTCGCCAAATGTACTTTCGCCATCAAAAACGGATAATGGTTCTTTAGGTTGGTGTAAAGCACCACCAATTGGAGGACAAGGCAACTCAGAAGGGGATTCATCATCAAAACCAAGACTAAAAGGGACAGAGCCAGGGCATTTTCTTTCAAATAGAATAGCGGTAGTTCCTGCTGGACTAACCAAAGTTGTTCGAATATGGCTGACCCAATCATGCGACCCTTTAATTAATGGAATATTTAAATCGTTAATTTCAAAGTTCTGGGTCACCGTCATTATCGATTCAATAGTGGGTGTACCGATACTAGAAATTAAAATCGGAACATTTGTAGCCGTTTCACCCGTACAACTTAAATTTTGCGTTTGAAAGGCAAATATTTCAGAACTAGCGCCAATACCACATTCATTGATTGGATTGACTCGCCAGTAATAAATCGTTCCTTGGTCTAAAGTGATAGAAGGCGTATAAATTGTACCGATAATATTGGTGCCTTTGTCTATAATGGCAGCTCCAAAAGCTGGATTGGTGGCAATTTCTACTTCATAGAGGTCTGCATCAATAGTTGGTGTCCATTGAAACAGAGGTAATCCGATATTTGAGGTATTATTACTTGGTTCAATTAAAGCAAAATCAGTAAATTGATTAGACACTAAATCTAAATTAATACTACGTCGAATGGTATCGACGCCTTCTGCCACACCGATAATATCAAAAATAAACTCGCCTTCTGGATAATCTGCTGGAAAGGTAATAGAAAACTGACCGCTTTCTCCTGGGAGAACAATTGGGTTGACGAATGCGGTATTAAAATTATTACCAGCGCCATCTGGCCCTGAAAAAGAAATGGGTTTTGCAAAATCTAATAAAGAAAAAGTGGTCAAATCTATATCGACCGTATTCGGTAAACAAACTTGCTGTGTTTGAATCGAAGTTGCAAAAGAAAAACCTTCGGCAGTAGGCGAGACTATCGAAATATCTCGATTAGAAATATCAAAGAAAATATTATCGACTGCTTCTACTTTAATTCTTGCTCTGTCGGTCAAAATATCTGGAATTGTAACGGATTGTACGCCGTCATTATCGGTATTTTCAACCAAAACATGGTCATAAGAAATACCTCTATTGGTAGATAATAAAATATTGACTTTTTGGCAATTGACTTTACCTGTATTAGTGCCTGCAACATCCCATTTAATTTCTGCAAAAGCACCTGCATTTAAAACATCGGCAACTTTATTGGGAAATTGGACGAGAAAGGGTCCTGCTTCTTCTGTTGCTTCAAAAGAAAGGTCTTGCCAATCTACACCGCCTGCTTCTGGGTTATTATCTCTAACGAGTAAGCGAAAGGTTAGATTTCTATCATAAGTAGGCAAGACTTCTGTTCGATCCATTCGATTACTAATCAAATCCGCTAGTTTTGGAAAGGTTCTTTCTGGGCTAGTACTTGGGGGAAAAGAACGAAAAGTAGGTGCTGTTCTAAGCGGTTCCCCTAATGGAACGGCTGGCCCTGTATTAATTTGTTCCCAAGCATACGTTAAGGCATCTCCATCCTCATCGGTAGCGATGCCTTCTAATGCAAAAGGCGTACTAATTGGAATGTAAAAACCATCTTCATAAGGCAATTCCACCACAGGCTGATTATTATTGGTTGAAATAATATTAGCACAACTACTTTCTAAATTCCGCTCTCTAAGCATTTGTTCGACATTACCACTGTGAAAGTAATCATCTGCCACCGTTTGCACATTATTATCACTACCACAAGCGCCTGAATAAGACATAATTGTACTACCACTTCCTGGTTCAAAAGCAGTTCCTGTAGAAATTTGACCTTCCGAATTGGGGCAATTGGCCCAAGAATGACTAGCCGCTAATTGGTGACCCATTTCATGACAAACTAGTTCAATGGCAAATCGGGAATCATTATAAAATTGACAAGAACTACCAGCTGTTTTATTCGCTTCACAAGCACTCCCAAAGGCGGCTAATCCAACTGCGCCCCCACCTGTAGAACAATTAGCGATAAAAACATGGCCTATATCAAATTGGTCTCGACTAATGATATTTTCGACGACCATGGCATTTTGACTAAAAGCAGAGACTAGATTATTACCATCGGTATAGGGGTCGGTCTCTGCATCTAAGAAAATTAATTTATCGGTATCATCAATTAGTACCATTCTAATAGCAATGTCTCGTTCAAAAATCATATTTGCTCGATTCATAATAGAGACATAGCGCGCTAAAATTTCTTCTTTTGTGGTCGCATTATGATAAGCAGCATATTCGCCTGTAGAAGCAATAGCCGCTCGATAAATGTATAAATCGACAGGCACATTTTGATTTCTAGATGTACTTGGGTTTACTGGACTTGGTTCAATCGCTTTATCAGTTATTTTTGCGCCACAATTCCAAGTCATTGCTTCAACTTCTTTGCTAACCGTACCGTGTTTAGCATAAGAAGAGGTATAATATTTAGTTTGATTGGTCGCTAATGGATCAATAAAAATAGCCCCGTCGGGAGATTGTATCATGGCGTGAAACCCCAAAGGCGTATACCCCAATCGAGTGCTTAATTGTGGATTATTCACTGCCTTCCCTTTATAAGTTTTCATGGTAGGATAACGGCTAGTCAAGCCATTTTCCATAATAGAAGATTCCCAAATTTCAAAATCTACTAGACTACCATTTGGCATTGGCAATGGAATAATTAGCCCTTTTTGCTTAGTGAATTCTTTAGGAGAACGAGCTAATATTTTTGTTAAATCGTTGATGGCTAAGCTGACTGCTCTATATTGAGTTGGTAATAAAGCTTTTTCGCTGCTTCTAGGTAAGGCAACTTGCGTGGCATCTACATCTGACCAAAAGGTCGTTTGAGCAGATAAAAATAGCGTACTTAGTAGAGAGATAAGGGTAAAATAGTACTTCATCGATGGTTGTTGTGGGCGAAGAACTAACACAGCTCTTGGAGATGATAAGGAGCAAAACAAAATAAGAAAAAAATAGAGTGCTGCTACTGTTCATAGCTCAAAGAGCTGTGTTACCTTCGCTAGATTCTTTAATATTTTGACCAAAATAAAAAGCATTTTTTAAATCAGCCAAGTTATCCTAAAAAAAGACGATTGAAAGACAATCAAAATACAGAAAAAGAGAAGCGTCGGTAGCAATAATGGCTTAAAAAGGCAATAATTCCACCGACAATAAAGCCAGAAAGAACATCTAATGGATAATGAACTCCTACATAAATTTGGGCAAAACCAATAGAAATAGCCCAGAAAAGCAATAAATAACGCCATTTTTTTATTTGTAGTCCCAAGGCTAGTATTAAAAAAGTAGCTATCCCAAAATGATTGGCGGCATGAGAAGAGGTGAAACTATAGCCGCTACCACAGGGCGCTCTCAGAAAAACATTTTTTTTAAAATGATTATCATTGCATGGTCGAATTCTTTCTACATTTTCTTTAATTAAAAAACTACTCGTTAAATCACTTCCCGCTATGGTTAATCCTAAAAAAAGTAAAACAGGTACTCCTTTTTTTCCTACCTTCACAAATAATAAAATAATGAATAAAAAATAAGCTGGTAACCAAAAATATTTATTTCGCCAATAGGGGAGTAGCCAATCAAAAAAGGTATTTTGCCAAGTTCGATTGATGAGGATAAAGATGGATTCGTCTAGTTGTAATAAGTATTCCATATAATTTGGCAATTTTCAATTTGCAAGTAACAATTTTCAACAGACAATCTACTTAAATTCGATAGTAAAATTTTATGCTTTAGTAGACAAATAGCACAAGCTGCTTATTTTTGACAAAAAATTAAAAGATGAAGAACCTAATTTGGACGTTATTCCTGCTTGGTAGTTCGGTATATATGAGTGGGCAAGTAACGCCACTACCTTTAGCGCATTCTCATAATGATTATGAACGGGAAAATCCTTTGGCAGATGCTTTGGCGAATGGTTTTACAAGTGTTGAAGCGGACATCCTTTTTATTTATGGCAAATTATATGTTGGGCATAATATGCCAAATAAAAAGCGACATGATTTAAAAACGCTTACTAAACAATATTTGAAACCGCTTTATAAAAGATTTAAAGCCAATAATGGCGAAATTTATAAAGGGTATGATGGTGATTTTTATCTATGGATTGACATTAAATTTGAGTCAGGACAAGCTTATCAAGCTTTGCGAGAACGATTAGATCCCTTTCGAGAAATGTTGAATTATTACGAAAATGGAGAATTTCATAAAGGAAAAGTAACCGTTATTCTCTCTGGTGAGCGACCTTTTAGGGATTTGTTATTTGATGATTTACAATTGATGACCTTGGATGGGAGACCAGATGATTTAGCTAAAAATTATGATACGCCATTAATGCCTTTTATTAGTGAACACGCAGGGAAAGTTTGCCAAGTAAAAAATTATGAGGAAGTTGGTGAAAAAGAAATTCAGCGGATTTATGAATTAGTGGCTAAAGCAACTGCACAAGGTAAAAAGGTTCGATTATGGGCAACACCTGAAGAGGAGGGATTATGGAAAGAACTACAAAAGGCAGGAGTTGGATTGATAAATACGGATGATTTGGGACGGTTGCGGCGGTATTTACAAAGTAATATTGACAGATAATTTCAAGGCTCATTTATTGCTTTTCAGACTATTTTCCTATTTTGCACTCAACTATCAATCATTTATCAATTAAATTCCATCAATAAATATGAAATCGGCATTAACTACACTTACGCTTTTACTAGCATTTACTTATACTTACGCGCAACAGAGTTCCAATACTTTACAACCCATAGACGTCTTTGATTTAGAATATGCAGCAGACCCACAAGTATCGCCCAATGGTACAGCAGTCGTGTATGTGCGGAATTTTAAAGACATTATGACGGATAAAAATCGGTCGAACTTATGGACGATTGATGTTACTGGGAATAACCATCGTCCATTAACGACAGGAATGGAAAATGACCGTTCTCCTCGATGGTCGCCAGATGGTAAAAAATTATTATATGTCTCTTCCAAAGAAGAAAGTTCGCAATTATATCTGCGTTGGATGGATACAGGGGTAGAAGCTAGATTGTCTAATCTGCCAAATTCGCCTAGTGGTATCCAATGGTCACCAGATGGCAAATGGATAGCGTTTACAATGTTTGTAGAAGGGGAATCCCCCTCTTTAGTGAAATTGCCTGCTAAGCCGAAAGGGGCTAAATGGAATGCGCCACCGAAGTACATCGAAAAGATGAAATTCAAAGCAGACGGTTCTTCAAATATTCTACCTGATGGAAACCGTCATATATTTATATTATCTGCTGAAGGAGGCACGCCTAGACAAATTACTAAAGGAAAAAATAATTATGGGAACATTGCTTGGAGTCCTGATGGGAAAAGCATTGTCGCTTCGGCTAATTTACAAAGACTGTGGCAATATGCTCCTAGCGATAGCGAGGTACATGAAATAGAGATAGCAACGGGAGACCTAAAAACGTTGACTTCCAGAATTGGTCCAGATAATGCAATTGGCTATTCCCCAAACGGAAAAAAGATTGCTTATACAGGATATGACGACAAATATTTAGGCTTACAACGCTAGGTTCGCTCAAATTTTTGATTAATACATAAATTACACGAAATAATATTCTGTATTAAAAGTATTTTTATCTTTAAAACAGTATTTTGTTCGTATTTATTTTTATTAAATAAATATA
>Ga0208544_10000137_pt1 | contig 59513 bp, 96 predicted proteins | sample DEB08_DNA_9_FD_184526 | JGI IMG/M metagenome (GOLD analysis project Ga0208544, IMG submission 184526) | Aqueous microbial communities from the Delaware River and Bay under freshwater to marine salinity gradient to study organic matter... | ecosystem: Environmental > Aquatic > Marine > Coastal ... | reverse complement strand
ACCAATCACTTGCATATCACCTTCAATTCTTAAATCTAAAGTAAAGGGACTATTACCATGGTCATCTTTAAAAAAGGCTAAGGTAGGGTCTTGATAGATTCCAAATCCAATTTGTGAATGACCAAAAACCCCTACTAATAGTAAAATCATTAATATATAATTTCTCATAATCGTATAATTTTTTAAATGTTATTCTACAAATATACAAAAAATTAATTAATCCACCTAATTATTTTAGTAAAATTCAAATACAAGGGTTAATGTATGCCTCCAAGGAAAATCAGATAATGTTTCATCATAATATGTGGTGTAGGATAAATAAACACTATCGCCATCACTAATTCTTTGTCTTAAGGTTATAGGTATACCAGTACCATAACCTTTCATTACTCTAGCTCCTAAATAAAACGAATTATTAATTTCAGATTTAATTGCGTATCTAAACATTATGTCGTACCATTCTGAATTTTGTGTTGTAGGTGAAAATGGATTTTTATTTCTTTGATAAAATGCATATGTTCTAATTTTATCACCAGTGGTAAAATATAACATATAACCAAATCGACCTTCACTAGAAACACTTTCTTTACCAACCATTATATATGTTGATAATTTATCAGTAATGTTATAATACCCACCTAATAATACTTGACCATATTCATACTGGTCATTCCCTTCAATTGACACATAATCTGCAAAGCCAAATTTTTCAGTTATTGGAAAAAATCCAAAATGAGTTAATGTTACTATTGAACTACCCTCTGAATTTCCAGAATTAGCTAATCTAATATCATTTTCAAAAAAAGAATAATTCTGAGATGACATTGAGAATGAGATAAATAATGATAATAATGTAATAAATAATCTTTTCATTTTTTTATTTTTAAATTAATTTATAATTGGTTGATTACAGCATTCACATATTTCTTGAATACCTAAATCGCATTTAATTTTAGAATTACTTGGTATATTCTGGGCATTACCTTTCAACCATTCTTTTTTTGTAATTTTATTTAATTCTTTACCATCTATATGTTGAATTGTTGGGCAATCGGCATATAATTTACCATCTTTAATAATGTAACTTACGTGCCAATGTCCACCATCACGATAATAAAAATTATTATGTTTTATAAAACGCATTTCAGTAATACCTAACTTAATGAAAACGGGGATTTTAACCCCATCTTTATTTTCAATCATTGAAGGAATTCTTGTTAATTTTACCATTATAATAAATTTAGAATGAAATGAGTTACGGTTCCTATAATAATAGCTAACATAGAGTTAATGAATAATATGAATATCAATATTGGCCATAAATACCTTTTCATAATATTAGAAATATTACTTAAAAATATAACGGTCTTACCATAAATTTCACGTCTTGATAATGTTGTTGCATCTGCAATTGTACTACCCATTTCTTGATAATCTCTAATATCAGACCTTTTCCAAATGAAGAAAAGATATTGAACAGTACAAATAATTAAAAATGTTATTAAACTATACATAATTTTTAAATTTTAAATTGTCATCATATAATCTTCGATTTGCTCGACAATCTTGTTAAACATAGGATTTCTTTTAATCCCCTTTCTCTCAAATGGCAAATCTATATCATAGTGCATAATGAATCTACTAGGTGCTCTACCCATTATATAAATATCATCAGACAAATATACAGCTTCTTGAATATCGTGAGTTACAAAGATGATAGTAGGGTTAATTGTTTCATAAATTTCAACTAATAAATCTTGCATCTGTAGTCTAGTTTTTACATCTAACGCTCCAAATGGTTCATCCATTAATAGTATATTAGGGCTTGATACCAGACTTCTAGCAATTGCTACACGTTGTAATTGACCACCAGATAATGTTGGGTATTGAGCGAATTTATTCTCATGACCATCAAGGCCAACCAACTTAATCATTTCCATGGCTTTCTCATTGCGTTCTTTCTTTCCAATACCTTTAAATTTTAACCCTAGTGCTACATTTTCAAGAACTGTGTACCATGGAAAATTAGAGTACTTTTGAAACACCATCCCAATATTAGGATTTCCGATGATTTCTTTTTCATCAATTAATACTTTACCACCACTAGGTTCGGTAAGGCCAGCTATCATTCTAAGAACTGTAGATTTTCCACAACCAGAAGGTCCTAAAATAGTTTTGAATTGGCCATATCGTTTACCATTAACGATATTCTCATTTCTTTCAAGAAGAAAATTAAAATCTTTAATTATTGTTTTCTTGGCATCACCTTCACCGTAAAATTTTTCAATTCCCTTTAATTCAATAACGTCAGGTTTGCTCAAATCGTTTATAAATTCCATTTTATGCTTTCTTTAAATGTTTATGTGGAAATAATATTTTATCAGTCCAAGTAAATAACCTATCTTGTACTATACCAATCAATACAATTACTATTAACAAGGCAAATACTTCTTCAGTTCTACTTTGTCTAGCTGATTTAAATATCATGGCACCAATTCCACCTGTACTATTAAGCATTTCTGCAATAATAATATAGGTCCAAGAAATAGCAACAATAACTTTAATATCATCAAATAGTTTACTAAGAACTGCGGGTACAAATATATGCTTAATGATTTGCCATTTACTACCACCTAAAGTTTGAGCGGCTTGTACATATACTTTATCAACTTCGCTAATTCTTTGAACAACGATTGGTAATAAGTAAACAAATATACCAAATGCTAAAAACTGCACCTTCATATTATCATATATACCGAACCAAGCTATAAATAAGCCCGTTAGAGCGGTTAATGGAATAAATCGACTAGAATCTACGTACTTAGAAAGTAACGCTCTAAAAAACGGTATTAAACCGATTGTAAATCCTAATGGAACTGCAATTAAAACAGCTTCAATATAGCCTAAGTAATTAAGTTTTAATGAATAAAGTGTATTCTTAACTAAAAACTTATCAAAGTGTAATGTTTTAAAAGATTTAAGAACGTCAATTGGATTTGGTAAAATAGATTTTGCTACCATACCACTACTCGTAAGCACATACCAAGTTAATAAGATGATAGCTAAACCACTTAAACCAATTATGGTCTCAGTTTTTCTAGATAATTCACCTCTTAATTTAAATAGATTTTTCATGTGTTTTTATTAAAAAAAGGAAGTGTAAGTAGGGTAGACAGCTAATCGCTATGTATTCCTTAGACTTCCTTTTGTGAATTCTTTAACTACTGTGAAATTAATTCAAAGTCAGTTCTTCTATTTTTTGCTCTACCTTCCGCAGTAGTATTACTTGCTACTGGATTGTCAGGACCATTACCCACTACTACAAATCTGTTTCTATCGAAACCATGTTCAGTAGATAAGTACGTAGCAACAGCTTGTGCTCTACGTTTTGATAATGATATATTATTTCCATAACTCCCAGTGTTATCACTATTCCCAGCAACTCTAATACGTGTATTAGCAAAGTTCTGAGCTATATCTAAGAATTCTTTATCGATAATGTACTTGGCATTTTCAGTTAATGTTGCACTACCAGTTGGAAATGATACAGTTACTTGTTTAGTTGACACCGCACTTGTTATATTAACATCTGCCATAACAGCTGTTGGAGCTGAGAATGTAGCCATACCTTCTGCATTATGTTGAGAACCATTTAAAGTAATGTTTCTTATAATATTAGGGTTTGCAACAGTTCTCCAATACGTATTACCTTGTAAGTAACCAATTGATTTATATTTTTCTGACATCTTACCATAAATCTTCTCACCAGTTACACCATCAAATGATGGGTTAAGTCCAAAGAAATTAAGATTATCACCATATGTAGTTAATCTTACATTGTCAATCGCACCTAATGCTTCATCTGGAGCGATATTAAGACCTTCTGATAATATTGTCACTGCTTTATTTTTAGCACTTGCACTAGTGTTAATTTCTGATGCACCAATCATCCAACCTTCAACTAATTGAGATAATTCAGCATTATGAGAATCAATAAATGATTTCTTAGCGATGAATACATCAGCAATAATGTTAGAAGCTTGTTTAGTAGATTGAAGTACTTTAGACCCATTTACTGTTTTAACACAACTTATATCGTCTGGTGACCATACTACTGCCGCATCTACTTGACCATTCTTGAACATAGCGGCTGCATCAATTGCATTAGCCACTTCAATTACAGTTAAGTCACTTGCATTAAGATTACCAGCATCTAATAAGTTCAAGAAGAACGTATGTGATGGTGTCATTGGTGCAACTGCGATAGATTTGCCTTTTAAGTCATTAACCTTATTAATTCCTTTTCGTACAACTACTGCATCACCACCTCGTGACCAATCTGATTGAAATACAATTTCTGGTTCAAATTCTGCTAGACCAGGTGCTTCTGTACTGAATGAACCAGTTGTGGCCCATAGTAAGTCTACATCACCATTCTTCCATGCATTACGAGATGCATCGAAATCGTCTAAGATTTTAAATTCCACATAGAACCCATAGTCCTTATAGAATCTTGAAGATTCGTTAGCGTCAAAACCGTTGTTGAAATACTGTCCACCAGCATATCCACCCCATGTTACAACACCAACATTAATTGTAAGAGCGTCACTATTTGACTTTCTTACTGCCTTTTTCTTTGTACCATCTTTGGTAACGACATTATCTACACTTGGCATAAGTGTAGAGAAGTCTAAATTTCCAGTAAAATACAATCCACCAGCCGCTATAATAGCGATAAGAATTACAATTGCAAGTTTACCTTGTGGTTTTAATTTTGCCATAATTTTTAAATTAAAGTTTTTAAATGTTTATATTGATTACAAATATAAGAATAATATTTGTGATATCCAAATTTTATTTGAAAAAGTTTTTCTCGTTAGAATCAAAAGTTCTACCTTTTGGAATTTCTGGAGCCTGTTCAAAAGTTCTACTCAATAGAACTGGTTCAGCTTTTTCTACAGTTTCAGTACCAGACATTTGAGTTCTAATTACTTGTAAGTAATCAGTACTACTATCATTTAAGAAGTCTAAACTATTACCAGCTTCCCATGCTTCTAACATCTTAAGACCATCTTCCTTGAAGACTTCGTTTTCTAGGTCAACCCCATCGATGAAGTTTTGAGATACGTCTATGAATCTTTCCATTTCACCTACCTTAGCACCTAAATCATCAGCAACATATTCTAATGCTCTATCGAATAACTCAGCTTCACTACTATTACCAGCAATAATACTTTGTGCTGATTTCATTACACTGTGAGAGGCATGAATTACATTTCTTTCATATTCAATAGTTTCAATTTGGTCTTTAATATCTTGAATCATAATTCCAGAATAGAAATACATTTTATCCATTCTTTTATAAAGGTCTTCGATTTTTACAAGTAATATTTGAAGTTTTCTAACCATTTCATCACGTCTACCAGCCATTCTAGTATTCAAAGCAACTTGACTATCACCTTTTCGAGTACCTAGTTTTTTGGCCGCAGATGCTAAAGACATAAGTTTTTGTATTTCTTTATTTACATCACTTATCTTACGTTGTAACTTACCCTTTTCTTGCTTAAGTTTACCTAATTGCTTATCCATATTAGCTCTTTTATCAACTAATGACGATACATAAACTTTCATGATTCCAATTGGGTCAATCTCAATAAATAGGCTTGTTAGTTTTTCCATACCCACTTTATAGAAATACCACAATAACGTTCTAAATTTCTTATCACTAAGCAACCAGAAGATTGTGAATAAACCTAATCCCATGAATACAGCTGAAGTCAAGTTTGAGAATGCTTCGGCAATCCATGCAGCATTTTTAAGTAATAGATATCCAGCACCGAAAACTAATAGTCCGACACCAACCATACCAGTTGTACCTTGTGGCTTTTCCCAGAATGATTTAATTGGTTTTAATTGATTTTGCATAATTTTTAAATGTTTAAATGTTTATACTGGGTTGGTTTCAAGATAAGCAGAAATATTCTTTTTATCAGTTTCGATATTGGTCTTAACCAATTTCAACGTAATGTCCCAATTAGCTTTCACACCTTGAAGTTTTGTGTTCTCAGCTATTCTTTCAGCTTGTAAAGTTCTAACAGCGTCTTTTGATGCTTGAAGTTGTACCTCAAGGTCAGCTTGTTTTTGCATTTCAACATCAATTTGATTATCTCTACCAATTACCCCAGTTGTGTACTCATCTTGGTATTGATTTTCAAAATCAACTTGTTCTTGTTCAAGAACTGATAAGTAAACATCAGCAGTTTCTAGTAATCTAGTTACTGAAAGTTCTGGTGACGTTGCTTTTAATGCATTGTAGGCCGCAGATAAAGCCGCCATTTCTGGCATACTTTTCTTTAATGCCTCAAAAGTTTTACGGAATTCATAGTAATCAGCACCATCTTGGTTATTCTTTGCAATTTCTTCTTGCAAGTGATTATAAAATTCTTGATTAAATGCACCTTGTTGAGATGCAGAAAGTTCTTGATTAACCAACCCTTCTGGAACACTAGAAGATTCAAAGTTAAATGATTGTGTTGGTATTTTGTTTGTTGGAATCGTTTCTTGGGGTTTCACTTCTTTAGAAACCTCTTTTTTATTGTCAAAATCGACAAATGCACTTAATGCTTTTTTAAATAAACTCATTATTTTTCTTTAATTAATATTAATATTAGTACAAATATATGAATAAAAAATGAAACCACCAAATATTTGGTGGTTTTTTTAATATCCAATTCTATTAGCAACCTTTTTTAATTTATTATCTATTGTCATAATCTTCAATTTCTTATCTAAAGTATCATTACTTTGTGATATTTCAGCGATTGTTTTAACTAAATCTATTTCCCTTTCTAAAGTTTCTGATTTATGCTTAATGTCTTGCACAGCTTCGAATATAAATGCACCAGTTAACCCCTTTTCTTTAAAGAAATCAACCAATTTACTATCGGTCAATATTTTAATATCTTTTTCACTTACATTATTATGTTTCTCATTCATACTAGTTAATGATTTTTTAATAATATTCACAATATTATCAGAAGTTAATTCATCAAAGAATAAAACTTTATTAAATCTACCTGGTCGTTGTGCCGCTAAATCAATCAAGTGTGGTGCGTTTGTACTAGCAATAACACCAACATCATCAGGTAATTTATCAATACCATCTAAAATATCTAAGAAAGCTCCTAATAATGGACTTACACCAGTTGAATTTCTATCACCAAGATATAAATCAATATCATCTAATATTACAACACACGGTGCTAATATTTTAGCTAAATCAAATTTTTGCTTGATGATTTTACAAATATTTGTTTTAATTATGGTAACACCTTGTTTATTAAGAATGTTTGTAATTGCTCTAGTCGATTCTGTTTTAGCTGTACCTGGTACACCACTAAACATATAACGTTGTAGAATTTTCTTATTCTCAAATAGTTTAACATACATTGAGAGGTCTTCAGTCATACGTTCTGGAAGATACACATCATCAAATGTAACATCTTTTAAACTTCTAATCTGCCATAACAAGGCTTCATCTTCAATTTTCATATAACTCCCCTTTAATTTTGAGTTATCTACAGCTAATTTGAATAATGCTTCATAAATATCACCAGACTTAACGATTTCTTCATTCAAACTTGTCATTCTAATTACATTACGAATAGACCCATTTTCTTTAAATGCCATCATTACTATTGATAATAAAATTCCATTAAAATCTAATATCACCGAATAAGTAAAAGTAATTGGTGGATATTCAGGTAGATTATTCATGAAACTATTATCACTATCTAAAATACCTTTAATGGTAATACCATCTACTGTTGGTGTATCTTCATGCGCTCTTTTATGATTTAATTTATTAAAAAAATCAAAGAATATAGCTAAGACTGGTTTATTAGTTTCAGTATAAAACTGAATCTTAGTCTTATAATCATTTATTGTAAATTCATCTTCATCCCAGAACCCATCTTCATGAAACGAATCTACTTCTATTATATCATTACTCATATCTTTTATATTTTTCCTAGTTTCTAAAATTATTTTTCTAAGGATTGGTGGTGCAAATCCTTCTTTTCTATCTTCCTGAATATATTTTTTATGCAAAGCTCTTGTTGTGTAATTCAGTAGCATATTCTAATGCTTTTTCTGGACTATTGAATTGTTTACCATCTAAGACTTTTCCCTTACGGTTTGTTACTACGAAGTAACCACCTTTTGTACCTTCGAATTTGAATCTAACTTTATAACTTAACCCACTTGAAGATTTTGTGGGTTTACTGAATCTAACTTTTTTATTTGCCATCTTTTTTTATTTAAATCAAATATACTTAATTTATTTTTTATGAACAAGTATTTCTTTCACTTTTTCTAATATTTTTTTTTGAGAGTAGTGTAAGTTTTCACTTGCAAACTCAAATGTTACCCATTTGGTAACATCACACTCTGGTAATTCTTCACCATCATAAATGAACATACTTTTACAAACCACATTCAAATCCATTTCAGATAATGGTAAGTCAATATGAAATAAATGAGCTAATAATTTCTTTTTCTTATGACCATACATTTCTTCACCTAAATCTAAATAAGTTGTCTTATTAATGAATAGGTCCAAATTAAGGTTGGTTTCCTCATAGGTTTCACGTATTGCAGCTTCCTTTGAAGACGTTTCACCCTCATCAAAAAGTCCTTTAGGTATTGACCATACATCCCATACATGGTTTGTTGGATGTCCTATTAATATTTTACCTAAACTGTCTACTATGTATGCTCCGTTAGTTATTCTCATAAATACTTTGTGTTGGGTCATCTAATTCGATGTTATATAAACCTCTATTTTTAGTAATAATTTTTGTTCTCCATATTTTAAATCCAAATATACAAAACCATTCTTCATAAAAGTCATACATATAGGCATCACCACCTATATGCCATCTACCACTTTCAGCTGATTCAAATTCATAATGAACATTGGTCCACTGTTCTTCTTTAAATGAAAATAGTAACCATTTATTATATCTTGGTTCTTTCATTATATTAATTTTAATGCTTCTTGTAATCCTTCTTCTAATGCTTCTTCATAAACGTCAGAATAATAATTAATTCTTCCTATATTTAATTTTGGACACTGATAAATCCATCTTTCTTCGGTTGAAAATCTTTCACACCAAACATCAATCTTATGTACATCTCTCAACCATTTTTGAAGTAATGATTGTGTTGGTGCTAAAGTTTTATTATCTAAATTTATTAGGTTTTTTATTTTAGAATCATAACTGTGGATACCCCAACAATTATATACAGAATATACATTTTTAAATTCAGGTATCCAATCAAACCCTTTCTCTTTAGCTAATTTAGCTGTATCAAATGTTATTAGTTGTTCTTTCATGGTCTAAAATATGTTAATTCAATATTATATAATTCACAAATACGTTCTGTGGATAATTTAGAAAATAAGTTACCCAGATTATGTATAAAATAGCCATCTACAAACCATTTGATTCGTTGTTTAGCTTCATATTCCATTTTATTAATATCAGTCATTATTTTTATATTATTGTTCGTACCAAGGCTTGTCTTCCTCACTTTCTTTTTCAATTTTATATATCTCGACTTTAACCTTTAAATTTCGCTTTTCAGCTTCTCCAATCATACCACCAGTTCCTTTAGATTTTCCATCCCAAAAGGCAATTAGAGCGTCACCATATTCAGCCATTTCCCTATTCCTTATGTGACCAGAGGCTTTACCAAATTCATCCCAATTTGCTGGGAATCGTTTAATCTCATAACCCATAAATTTAGCAAACTTTTCACCTAATTTATCAGCTCCATTAGCGGTACCAGAAACAATCTCAACATTAGTTTTATTTTGTAACATATGCATACATACCTTACAAAGTAATCTGAAATCGTCAAAATCTCTACCACCAGCTATAATTACTCTATACTTCTCTTCCATATCAATCTTCATATACAAATATATACAAAAAAAAGAAGACTACCAAATAAATGATAGTCTTTTTTAAATAATTGCAATAATTTATATTAATATATGACCTTAACTGCTTTAAACCCCTCAACTTTTAATATAAAAATTTGATTTCTAGGCAATTGGTTAATTGTATTTAAATCAGTAATACCACTTATGTTTTTTTGACCTGAAAGTGAAATTACTTTATAAGATAGACCCATTGGTAATTCACGTATATCTAAATTTGGTTGATTTATACTAAGACTGACACAAGGTGTAAATTGACTATCAGAAGAATATGCTTGTTGGCCTTCAAATGTTAAATTTTCGCAATCAAGATATCCAGTAACATTCAATATTGGTTGAGCGTTATTACCCGTATTACCGTTTGAAATTGTTGATACGTTACCTGGTCCTAATAAGTTAACGACTGTTAAACTTGAGTTATTTCTTAATTCTAAATCGAATCCATTTAAATCAAGTGTGTTGTAAGATAACTCTTGACCATTAGTCACAGTTAAATCTTCTGATAATGTTAAATCTTCTTGCGCTATCGCAACAAAACTTAAAAATAAAATTAATGTACTTAATACTTTTTTCATAAATTTGGTTTTTATTATTAATTGCAAATATACTAAATATGTTTAATAAAAACAATATATTTCTAATATATTCGATGAACTACATAAAAAGAACTGTTGGTGTTTATTTAAGTAATTTTAAATACTTCTCATTTCGAATCATTTTCTTCTTATGAATTAACTTATCCCACTCTCTCATTAACGGTTCTGGAATGGTAATATCCCTCTTGATAAACTCTTGAAGGATTTCATCTTTAGTAAATGTCCATTCAACTATACCTTGACTCCATTGGTCTACCCAAATAATTTATTGTTTTTATTTTTTCTTTAATTGGATTAAACAATAAAATATTTAAAACTCCACCTTCAGTAATCATAACACCATCATATTTATCTTCTAACCATTCTAAAACACCATCAGTTTTTTCTATTGGGTTCCAATTATCTGAACTATACATTAATTGTTCTGGTGTTTTTATATAATATTCAAGTTCATCTTCATTATAATAATCATCATATAATTCATTAAAAACTGAAAATAATATTTTAGTATGGTATAACTCAGTTGAATTAAATAAATTTAAATTTGGTTTTAATTCAATTTTATAAATATATTTTCCGTAGCTTTTAGCTTCATTTTCATTTGGTGAAAAAAATGTGCCATTATAGATTTCACCTCTATCATCAAAATCATGTTTATTTGGTGTGCCATGATAAACTACATTAGATTTTAAATTTTCTCTAAGTAATTTCTTAATTATTTCTTTCATACTAATAAATATATTTATTAAAAGAGAAAAAATGTTGTTTATACGTCTTTCTAACACCCCTACACACTTTAGATATCATATTAGCATCAAACCCATCATCTTTAGCATCTATAGCAGCATCATATTTTTTTATTAATTCACCATCTAAATTAAAACAATATACTGCTTTTCTATTTGGATTATTTTTACCACCTAATTTTTGTCGTTGAATTTCATTCCATTTAGACCCTTTACGTTGTTCAGACCAACGTTTTTTGTTTTCATCAGAATGTTTTTTACCATAAAAACCATTGTCTTCACCAATTGTGTGTTTCTTACGATACTCACTCATTTTCTTTTTAGACTCTTCAGAATGTTTAAAAACACCCTTTAACCCTTTATTCCAAGGTGTAAATCCATATGAACCATCACCACCATTAGTCATATTTTTAAGTGGGAAACCCCAAGTTCTAAATTGTGATATCCAATACTGTTCTACCCATACAAAATTATCTACATCGGTAACATCAATCTTTTCAAATATCGGTTTTAACCCTAATGATTTAAGCCTCTTAATCCAAGCACTTTTGAGATTATTCTCATCATCTCTAATATGCTCGTAAGCTCTTCTTTTTGGTCTACTAGTTATTCCAACATATTTTACTAACCCATCTCTTGGGTCACTTAAAGTATAAACTGTAATCTTTCTCATATTAATAAATATGTAGAAATTTACTAAAGTCCATCATTCAAGCCATAATTCGTTTTATATAATTTAATTAAAAACTCATTATGTAATTTTTGTTCATCTTCACGTTTAAATCGTTCACGCCAAACAGAGTTATTAAATTCATTCAATAAAGAATCTGGAATTTCAATATCACATTTTTTAAATAATTCAAAGAACTCATATTTTGTGAATAACCCAGAACCAATTCCACTTGACCATTCACTAACTAATAAGCCCCAACCTTTCTTTCCAATGATTACACTCCTTAAAATGTTTGGATGTCTAGAGACTGGAGTTTTACCTTTAAACCTACCATTGTCATATTCCCTAAACCCAAATTTACCATCCGAACCATCAACATCAAAATTAACTTGAACCTTTACACCACAAAAAGTAATCAATCCACTTCGATGCACCGATAGATAGAAATTAAACATTTTATTAAACTTCTCAGAATACTTTTTAAGTTTCCTGTCATTACGTGAACCAACCCTCTTTTTAGTGGATTCAATTCTTTCTAACTTTTTGTGGCTCCCAAGCTCATAACATATTAATTTTAGTGGTTAGGTTGGATTCGAACCAACATCCCTCGGTACGGCATTACGTCACCATTTTAATAGTGGATTCGAACCACCGACAACCCTATCCCGAATATATTAACCACTTATACGACTAACCAATTTTGTGGAATTGAAGAGAACTCGAATCTCTCATAACCATTTCAACGCCTCTGCACGTTGCTATACAATCCCTGGCGCCTATACTTCTATAAGCATTTTTTTGTTTAACGTGAGGAAGCTATCCTTTGACAGCAGTCAAACCTCATTACAGTAAGCGGTTTTTGTAAGACCCGACCTTACATCTCCACCCCGATACGGATGGTATCTTAACTTTAGACTATAAACCAATTTAATTTTTAGAATACAATAGGAATCGAACCTATATCTTGCTCAGAGCTATCCTAACCTAATTAGACGATATACCCTAGGTAATTAAAAACCTCAGTTTGCAAACTTAGTACTCCAGATGGGATTCGAACCCACATTGCCCACTTTGAAAAAGTGGTGTCCTAAGCCAATTAGACGACTGGAGCATATTAGGTTATCAGAGCTGGTTGTAAGATGATAACCCCAATCTCAAACGTCTACCTTGCCCTTCCATCTGGCTCAACCGCCCAGTGTGGTTACAAGATAATAACAACATTATCAATCGTTTGTATTGCTGATGGGATTCAAACCCACACCAACAATTTATTTTTATAATGTATTTTTATAATGTATTTTTCTATGACAATTAGAACACACTACAATACATTTCTTAATTTCTTTTTCAATCCTTTCAATTAGATAAACATAATGATATTTTTTATTCATAATTTATTTTTTTACAAATATACTAAAAATATATGTAAACACCAAATGTGGAGATACCGAGGTTCGAACTCGGAACTGCTGAGTGCAAGTCAACGATGATAGCCAGTTTCACCATATCCCCATTTAAAGTCTTTATTAGTCAGAATCCCTTAGTAGGGAACTTTCAGTACCAACATTTGAGGAATCGAACCCCTGTTTTTCCAGTCAGGGTACAACCCCAACTCTGTAAAGACTATCACTAAGATTTCATTATTAGCTTAATAATGAGGTTTAGTAACCAAACCTTCAGTCACCCCAACGGGATTCGAACCCGTGTTACTGCCGTGAAAGGGCAGCGTCCTAGTCCTCTAGACGATAGGGCGTTTTAAAAGTGGTACGAGAGAGATTCGAACTCCCGACACATGGCGTTTCAAACCAATGCTCTAAAGCTTTCGCTAATCCTGACTGAGCTACCGCACCAATTTATAGTCTTTCCTATAAGTCATACTCAATACCCATACTAGTTGTAACCTAGCTTTCTGGGCGTTTGTGAGGGCAATCAGATTCGAACTGATATCTCTGAGGCTTCAACCCAGCGCATAGACCTACTTTGCTATACCCCCAAAATGCTCGTCCTATTCCGAGCTGTCAATTAGCGTCTTTTTTCACCTAGTTACTGTGGAACCTCTAATAAAACCACACGTTGCCGTCCCAGAGGGATTCGAACCCTCGTTTTTGTGCAGTGACAGTGCAAATCCCCTACGCCAGTGGAGCACATGAGACGTGTTGAGAGTTTTTATTCTTCTCCCTCAGAAGATAAGCTCATATTTAATGCTTCTTGAATTGCATCGATTGCCGCTTCTTTCCTATACATCTGCATTTGTTTTTCACTTTGCCAACTTTTAGGTGTGCAAATTTCCAAATGTTTGTTATATAATTGTTTAGCTGTTATCATAGTTTACTTAATTCTAGCTTCAACATTTGGATTTTCCTTTGTTGAGATGCTACGTTAATTTCTATACTATTAGAGCTTTTTTTAGTTAAAGATGATGTCAATTCATCTTGTAACATATTGATTCGCTCAGTTAACTTTTTCTTCTTCTTATCAATCTTACTCATGATTTGTTACCAAATTTTTGTGTATGATTATTCTTAAACGTCTGATTAACTTCTTTATATTCTTTAGTGTTTCCTACGCCAATTACTTCCCAGAATTCATTACCAAAGTCTAATAGTTGTACAAACTTCTTCCCTTTTATCTTCTTAGCATCAACCCATCCTATCGTATAGGTATCACCTTTTTTAAATCTACATTGCGTTTTTTTCATAACATTTATAATTTAGCGGTCTGGACGGAATTCGAATCCGCAATCTCTTCCGTGACAGGGAAGCATCATACACCAATATGCTGCCAGACCGTATATAACAAAAAAAGACCCATCTTTCGATGAGTCTTTGTCGTTGTTAGTTATAGTTTTACTTAACCTTCATTTTTGACAATTCTCACCCCTCCCAAGCTAAAATCCGCTTCGGCTACGATAAAATCGTTCTCAAATATGTTAGTTAAATTTTTCATTTTTATTTTTATTGTAACACTTCTTTAGTGTCGTTAGTAATATATAGTGCAAATATACGTAATGTTCTTTAAATAAACAAGTTTTTTTCACACTTTTTTTTTCATTTTTTCTTAAATACTTCTATATGAACGTTTTGCGTTCCAAGAAAATCTTTTAGATTGACCTAAATAAGACATTCTTGAGGCATTGTTGTTCACTATTTCTCTTCCAGAATTAACATTTCCGTTAGACATACTAGTTTCGTTGTTTACTTTCATTTTATTTTTTTTATTATTTTGAATACTATTATAGTATCCTAGTTATTATTAGTTGATTTAATAAATATAGGCAAAGATACTTAAAAAACAAGGTATTTACAACTAAAAAAGCACTTTTATCACATTAATATAATAATGTTAATAAAAGTGCTTACTTGATAATTTATAAGGTAATATATTACCTATTTCTGATTACGGAAACAATTTTGTTTAGGAATTAATGATTCTTATTTTAATAAAACTGATAAAATTCGGTTCATTTCCACATACATGATGTCAATATCATCGAATGCCGCATATGAAAACCCTTCTTTTTGCTTTCTATTCATTATTACACTACCTTGGTCATATGGTACTCCTAATATATGTGATAACTCTCTATAAAGATTAATTTTAAGTATAAGTCTATCAATTTTTACCTTTGAAGAAAGTTTAATCATTTTATTTGAAGAGTCAAATTCTGCTAAGTCATTAACATTATATTGTTCCTCTGGAACAATCAAAATATAATTTATCTCAGATAATAACTTATCTTGAATATCTAAACCTCTATCTGTGGCATCTTGAATGAAATCTTCGAAGAAATCTTCGATTAGTACATCATTCATAATAATAGATGTCCCATTTTGTGAATTACCTAAAATCGGTAGGACGATTAGGCAAAGTAAAATAAATAATTTTTTCATATTTTAAATATTTAGGGTTTTAATTTGACTAAATTAAGGTTTATTTTTCATAAAACCTAATTTTTCCCACTTTTTTTTTAATATTGCTACTCTCCTAATACTTCTATCGTTAACACTTTTATCTTCATTAACATACTCTGGATGATTTTTAGCATAAAACTCAATGGCTTCATTACTATTCATTCCAAGTACTGCTTCAGCATCTTTAATGATTTTATTAAGTATAATAATTTTATCTAATAGGTCCTCATTTTGAGTTTCTAACAAATCTTTTTTTAATTGTTCTCTAATTGGATATACAGTTTCTAAAGCTACCTTTAATTTTTTATTACGGTCTTCATTTTCTAATTGTAAATCCTTTAGTTTCATACAAATAATTTTTTAAGTTCTGCTTCTAAAAAAGCTAACTTACCATTTAATTCATTTAACTTATTATCGAATTCTGTCGATTGTGTATTTACACCAGCGTTAGCTGATTTTAATCTTGATAACTCTCTGTTAACAACATCTGCTTTCCTTACTAGTTCATCATATCTAGCTGCTTTATTTTCTTGTGTCATAATAATAAATATTTTATAGTTCAATATAAGTCAAATTATTTTATTATCAAGCTTTTGTGCAAGATAATAATATTAATTGAATTAAAATAATTTATTTGAAGGATTTCGTTGAACTGTAGATTTTGTCGATTAAAAAACCCACCAAGTAATGGTGGGTTCCAAAGTCCCTATAGTCAGAATCGAACTGACGAAACGAAGTGTCTAAAGCTCCGCTGTATTCCAACGTCCAGCATATAGGGCTATTTTGTTTGAATGGTTATTAAATATATTTTATCCACATAGTCATGTTCCCATCTAGTAATATTTACCCGTTTTTCCCATTCACGAGTTCTATATTTAGATTCGGTCCAATCCTCTTCCTTTATTTCAATTGTATGTGTTTTCACTATTCAATTATTTTGTATCCCTAGTGGGAATTGAACCCACGAAATAACGGTGTTTAAGACCGTTCTGTATTCCAACGTTCAGCATAGGGATATATTAGTAGTTCCAGTCAGATTCGAACTGACGACCCTCTGCGTGTAAAACAGATGCTCTAAACCCCTGAGCTATGGAACTATTTTAATCTAAACAACGCAATGGGACTCGAACCCATACGCTTTAAGCCTTAAGCAACGCTTTTACCCATAAACCCCAATGACCTTTTCGGGGGCTAGTTACCTTTACAAGCAACGGTCAGAGCATCGTGTCTACCAATTCCACCATACGCTATTTAGATATTCAGACCATTCATTAAGTTTGCAACCTTATAAACGACCTCACAATTGTTGTGCGAAAGAAGGGATTCGAACCCTCACACCCATTACAGGTACCAGATTCTTAATCTGGCGTGTCTACCAATTCCACCACTTTCGCAAAGTGGGGATGAAGGGAGTCGAACCCTCACGCCCCTTTCGGAGCACAAGATTTTAAGTCTTGCGTGTCTACCAGTTCCACCACATCCCCGTGATAGTTATTTTTGTAGGGGTACTGGGACTCGAACCCAGACTTGGCGGTATACGTCTCTTGCGTGTAAAACAAGCGTTTTTATCCAGTTAAACTATACCCCTATATAATCTCCATAATATACTTCTCGTCTCTTCCATGTAAGGGAAGGATGTTTGCCGCTACACCACAGAGCTATTTTGAACACTAGGTTGGATTCGAACCAACGATGAGATTTCTCTGGCGGTTTTGCAGACCGCCCCTTTCGGCCACTCAGGCACTAGTGCATAAAAAAAGCCCGATAATTTCTTATCGAGCTTTATATTTAGTTAATTAGTTTTTTAATTTCTCACGAATGAAAATGACTTTGATTAACTGCATAGCTCGATGTGTTAGTGACTAAGACCAACAGACATAAAGATAATAAGTTTACTAAAGTTTTCATTTCGTTTCTTTTTAATAATTTGAGAGACACTTAGCCTCTTTCTAATATATAGTACAAATATATGTAATGTTCTTTAAATAAACAAGTTTTTTTCGTACTTTTTTAATTTTATTTTATAAATTACTGATTATTAAGGTAATAGTTTTTATAATTTTGCTCTATAATCATTTAATCGTTGGTGATATTTATCTAGTGCTTCTAAATCAGCTTTTTCAATTGCTTTGATAAATTTAGGTTTAAGCTCTTTCATTAAATCAATAAGACCACTATTCCAATCTCTTAATCTAGCTGCTTCTTCGAACTCTTCATTTTCAACTGCATAATCTAATTGCTCTTGAAATGTCATTGGTTCTATATCTTCAAATTCTATATCTACTATTTTATTATTAAAATTAAAGAATGGATTTAAAAAGTCATCGTTTGTTGAATTCATATTATAGTTATAATCTAGGTTTAATTGTGAAAAGTCTATGTCGGTTGGCAATGGACCAACTTTTTTTAAATATACATGATACTTTGGTCCCTTTTCAGTTACCCATTTTACTCTTGACATTTCCCATTCGGTGCCTTTAACGGTTTCCACTTCATCGGGGTCACCAAATCCAGAAACACTTTCAGGAGGGTTATCAATAGCATATTCTAACGACTCTAACATCTCATTAATTTCATTTTTTGAAAAAAAGAAAGTTAGAATTTGTTGATTCGTTGGAGGTTCTTTTTTATTTAAAAAATCTTTATCCATAAACTTAATACAAATATACATATTATTTTTCTATCTCGCAAAGATTTGGCCACTTTTTATCTTTATCTGACATAATTGCTTCATCAGTGTTAACATACCAATGAATATTTAAATCAGGGTCAAAAGGGTTAATCCCAGCTTCAGAATCTTTATTATAATAATTATCACACTTATAAATAAATATGGTCTCATCTGTAATAACTGAAAATCCATGTGCAAATCCTCTAGGAATATATAATTGTTTCTTATTTTCACCACTTAAATGAACGCTATAATGTTGACCGAATGTTTTAGAATCTGGTCTCAAATCTAATGCAACATCAATTACTGAACCTTCTACTACCCTAACCAATTTGGCTTGTGCATCTTTACCTTTTTGATAATGAAGCCCTCTAACAGTAAATATATCGGACATTGATTCATTATCTTGTACAAATACTGGTGATATACCACCCGTTTCTTCAGCAAACTTTAATGCATTGAAGGTCTCCAAAAAATACCCTCTTTCATCTTCAAATACCGTAGGTTCAATTACAAATAAACCTTCAAATTCTGTTTCTTCTATTTTCATATTATCCTTCTCTTATTATTTCTCTCAAATACTCACCATAACCTGATTTATTTAATAATAAGGATAAATCATGTAACTGTTGTGAACCAATATAACCCATTCTCCATGCAACTTCTTCAATTGAACCAATCTTAACGTTTGAGTTGCTTTGAGTTGCTTTGATAAAATTATTAGCTTCATTCAATGAATCAAATGTGCCAGTATCTAACCATGAAGAACCTCTAGGTAAAATCCTAGCTAGTAATTGATTCCTTTCTAAATAAATCTTATTTATATCAGTGATTTCTAATTCACCTCTATCACTTGGTTCTAAATTTTTAGCAATCTCAACCACGCTATTATTATAAAAATAAAGACCTGGTATTGCGTAAGGTGATTTTGGATTTTTAGGTTTTTCTTCAAGTGATAAAACCTCACCACTTACATTAAATTGAACTACCCCAAATCTTCTTGGGTCTTTAACTTTATAAGCAAATATAACACCACCTTTAATATCACTCTTTGAGTCTTGTAGAATTTGTGACAATCCACTGCCGTGAAATATATTATCACCTAAAATTAAAGCAACATCATCATTACCAATGAATTCTTCACCAATAATAAATGCTTCAGCTAAACCATTAGGTTCTTCTTGATGAGCATACTCAAATTTACATCCCAATTGTGAACCATCACCCAATAAATTTTGGAATGCTCCTTGTTCATATATTGTTGTTATAATTAAGATTTCCCTAATACCAGCCAACATCAAAGTTGATAGTGGATAATAAATCATTGGTTTATCATATATTGGCATTAGTTGTTTACTAACGCTAATTGTAAGTGGGTGCAACCTTGTTCCAGCACCACCAGCTAATATAATTCCTTTCATTTTTCTTTACCTTTTAAAAAATCATTTCTACTATTCCAAACCTTATCATAATGTTCTTTATATTTTCGTTTATCTTCTTCTGATTCAAAAATCATTGGAGTTGTTTGCATTATATAATTAGGGTCTTTTATTGCGTTTATTAAATCGTTATTAATCTCTTCACGAATAGCTTCCAATAATAGTTTTGTAGCCATAGCTTCAGCGTAATCTTTTTCTTTTTTATTCATTCTATTATACAATTTCTACATTCCCAACTGGAGCCTATAGTGTTACAAGCTTGGTCATAAAAATAAGCTCTATCAACTTTTTCCATACCATATTTTTGTTCTAATGTAATTTGTATACCATCATCCCATTGATTATTATTTTGCTTCATCAAAGTATCTTGTTCTCGAAGAATTAGGTCTAATTCTGGACAACTACCTTCTTCAGCTAAAGCCCTAAAAGTTTTGACTAATTTAGCACCATCGAAATTGCCAACTAATGGGTCACCCTCTTTTCCAAATGGGTTTAAATCATCCACATGAGTTTCACAAATATGACATTTCCTATCTATAGGTGGTGGGTTTAAATAAATTTTTTTAGTTTCTGTTTCCATATTTATTTTAATTTAAATTATTATCTTCCCTCATATTGCCACATTACTGCATTACAGTAACTATGTACCGCACCTTCAGTCATACCAGTTCCATGGTCATGTTGAAGATGAATTGGATGTTAAGGAATCCACTAGGGAATAAATCCCAATCAATTCTCTTTTCCGTTATATATTCTGGAGCATCTTGGTCTAATCGTTCATTACAATAGAAACACATGTTTTGCTGTTCTTTAACGTACTGTACTCTAACAGCTCTACGTTCTTGCCATTCCAATTTATCGTAATCAACTGGTAAATCGTATTCATCTTCTATTGGGTCCCACCAATTTTTATTCTTATTCATATTAATATTGTATTTTTATTTGAATCCAATCTGGTGATTTATCGAATGTTTCAAAATTATTAGTAATTATTACCCATTCTTGGTTATTACCCCAACTAATCATTACGCCCCCACCTTCAGAATTACTATCAACTTTCCATCCAATTCCAAAATCATCGTTATATTCTTTTACAATATCTTCAATATCTTTTATATCATAGTATTTTATATACCATAAAGCATCTCCATCACCACCCGCACTTAATACTTCTTCATATAAAAATGTAAGTAATTTGTAAATGTGATTTTTATTAGGTGTTATTATCATTATGTATTTTTTTTAATAACGTTAAGACATTTTTGATTGTCATTTCGTTATAAGTCTTTTGACCTAACCAGATACAATATTTAATCAAATCCAGCCTATCTATTTCATTATCTTTTTTTCCCTTATACTTTCCACCTATTATATGGAATTCGTCCTTAAAACGTCTAAAAATGTCACACCTACGGTTTTTATTAACCTTCTTAGTCTGACAAATGTCTTTAAGTACAAAATTCTCCATATAACCATACTTAACCATGTATCTATCACCGAATTTTAAATTCATACATAAAATAACCATGGCATTATCGATATGTGCATAACCAGAGACTTCATCACCAAAATCATCACTTAAATTAGTTAAAACAATTTTTCGTGTACCATCGGGATTATTAATGAATTTCTTGAAAGTTCCAAACAATGTTTTTGTCATATTACAAATATACTAGTTTTTAACTTAAAAAACAAGGTATTTCGTTTACTTTTTTTAATAAATGTTTATATTTATTAAAATAATTAGAATATGAAAATGGTGTACTTATTGGTTGAGAATGGAGATAAACCTAGATATAAAATTGGTATTACAAAACATAACGCAAAGAAAAGAATCAAAGGGTTAAGTACGGGTAATAGTAACGTTATTGAAGTGGTATCTGAATTCAAATCAGAATACAATAATAAAATAGAAGGTAGTCTCCATAGAAGATATGGGACTAAACGTTTAAAAGGGGAATGGTTTGAGTTAGAAAAAGAAGACATCCAGAATTTTATTTCTGAATGTCAATCTTTACATGATACATTTAAAATGTTAGAGGATTCAGGAAACCCTTTTATTTAAATACCCCAAGTCAAAGCATTACCAAAATCCTCATATATTTGTTCCACATGAGTTTCTAATACATAATCATCAAAATTATCGTAAATACCGTTGTATGAATGATTTATAATGATATCTTTAAAACCTTTAATAGCATTTCCAAGTTCCTTACCTTCTAACTCAAACTTTTTCATAATAATACCACCACTAAATTTGGCATTCACCAAAGTCTTCCTAGCGTGTTTATAATTGATTTCAGCAAGGTGTAAATCAATATTTGATTCAGGGAATGCCTCTCTTATAATATCAATAACATTTTCTTTTGCTATCATTACTATACTTTTATTATAATCAGGGTGTGCACCCTTATTCTTAATAAACTCTAAGAAAGCCATATAAGATGCTCGTTTAAGATTTCTCTCACGGTTAATCTTATTTAACTGACTTAATTGAAACATCTCAGGATTAAATAACGAAGATGTCATTGCATATTCAAATATTTCTTCAAGTGTATTAAAACCTTTAACCCATTTATTATAATCAAGACCTAAGAATTTGAAAATTTTAGGGTAATCTTTACTTACAATAATTTTGGTTTTAGTGTTTTGGTCACTATAATGATTATACCATAAACCTTCCTGACCATATTTAAGACCAATTGATTGTGCTAATCTACCGATAAAGTTACCAAGGTCATTAAACGCAAGGTAATGGTAGTTAGAATCAAAATCTTCTGGCGCACAAGTAATAAAGTCAACTTGAATCTCTTTATAATCAAATGACCATGCATTGCCATTATGAAAAGTTTCATTAGGTTTAAATGTTTCGTCAATATAATCAGTCATATTACCCTCGAATCCTTCCAATGATATGATGATATCAATATCACCAAAGGTTTCTTTATGACTAAAGAAACGTGGAATATCATATCTATCAAATGTTTTTGAAAGGATATCAAAAATTTCATTCTTGATATCTTCAAACTCTTGACGTTCATAACGCCTAGTATATGTATTTTTAAGTGCTCTCCCCCCCATGATTTCTAAGTTTTAAATTATTAATTATTATTCTTCTCTACATCCTTTAATATCAATACCCAATTCCTCATAAAGGGTGGTGACATTCTTTAAAGTTTTTTCACCTACATTTCTAAACTGCTTATAATCACTAATAGTCATTCCAATTAAATCACTAACATGATGAATTTCTGAATAGTGAAACATATATTTTAATTTAGCGTTATAATCAAATTTTGTGTTTTTTGGTAGTAAATCTTTAACATGTGAGATTAAGGTGCTACCATTAATATTATGATTATTTTTATAAACATAATTTAATCTCTCTTCAAAAATCCTAATAATTTCTTTAGCCGCTAAATATTCTTTCATAGTTATATCTCTCATCTTATATTTTATATGGTCTTAATCTTTTAAAATTATAATTTAATATTTGTGTTGTTTTTACCTTCTTAACTCTTTCAGAAAATATTAAAGATTTCTTATTGGTATTTATAATTCGAAACCCATTATAAATACCAATAAGAAATCAAATCTTACCCAGAACTCACCGTTCATAATACATGCATAGAATAATTTATTCTTATAAAATTTCATTACTTTTAATTTATACAAATATACAAATTAAAAATGAGATAACCAAATTATTGTGAAGTTTTATAAAATGGTATTGGGTTGAAACCTGATATTTTACCATAATCAACAAACCTTCTAACATCATAAATTTCATATACTGTTAAACGATTAAACTTCCCTGTAATTGTTTTTATATCGTGTTTATTTTTATTAATTTTACGAATCACTCTTTTATACCTAAGTAATGATTCTCGTTTCCAAGAACCAAACCGAGGGTTAGTTTCTTCAATTACCCAATATAATTGTATTATTTGTTTTACACTATCATTTACTTTGATAGGGTTATTTTTTTGAGGATTATTGGTATTAGTTAAATTATTATCAATTAATTCAGTTTCTTTTAATTTATCTGTCGAGAAATATTCTTTATGTCTTAATAATGTTAACATTATAATTTTTCTATCAACAAATACAGCAATAGCGTATCTACCTAATGGAATATCATCAATAGGTAATATTACACTCCTTTCATAAGTTTCGTATTTTTTAGAATAAACAGTATTAAAGATTTCAACTTTATATATTGTAGTTTTATTTTTTAAAATTAGTGAATCTTGTGTTGAATTTAGAATTTGAATTAGCCCCTCAGCTCTAGGGTTTACATTCGTTTGTATTTCTGATATTTGAGCATTTAATGATGTAACAATAAATGTAAAAAAATATATAAAAATTTTTAATTTTTTGTTAAATAAGGACATGTTTGATGTTTACAATAAATATCAAACATAACCCCCTAAATTATTAAAATTTATTGAAATTCAATCAAATATGCGATTGTGCATTGTTTTCCATCATAAATAATAAATTCATCATTTCTAAGGTCTGCACCCCCATGAGCATAAACACTATCATAACCTTCTTTATCCATAACCGATTTTGATAAAGAATAACATGAACTATCATGATTAGTGATGTTTTTTTGTTTTCCATGATAAACATCATATAAAGCTAAGAAACCTTTATTTGAATTACCACCAGCCCAATAAGAACCCCTTACTGAACTATAGCCCAATGATTTTTGAGCTTTATTAGCAAAATATATTCCATCACCAAACATACTTCCAGTGTGTTGTACACCAGAAGGTCTAATCATTAATCCAGTTTGGATGATATTAAACCAGTTTTGATTTCTAGAGCCATGCCAGAATAATTTTCTATCCTTAAATCTAGCTTTACCATAATGTTTATCAAATATAGCTTGAGTTTTCTTATTAACACATTTATAAATGGTTTTAGCTCTATCTTTAGTAGAACCCATTAACTTTTCAATCAACACTATTTGTTTAGGGTCAGTTTCAACTGAAACTTCTAATCCCATTTGTTCTAATAATGTAATTTGTTTAGCAGTGTCACTATCTTTATCATCACTATCAACAGCATCTTGTTGTTGAGAAATAAGTTTTACCTGACCAGCCATCGTATCTAACGTATCTTGTTCATTAGATAAAAAGTCATTTATTTTTGAAATATCGTTCTTAGTATCGGCTTTTTCCAATAGATAATCACGAACATCCTTCATTTGTCTTGGAATGATTGTATATAATTCAATTAACAAGTCGTTAATATCCTTAATATCTACACCAACTTTAACTTTTTTAGCGACCTTATTTAAAATATCTTGCGCTGCATCAATTTGAGATTGAGTTACAGACTCTTGTGTAACCTTATAGTTTGTTTGAATAGATTTATTTGCAAAAGCCATTAAATCTTCAAATAATGCTTTAACTTTATAATCTTGAATATCTACAATATCACTTGCAGTTGAGCCACTTGAAGTGAATACGGTTTCAGTAATCAAGTCAGTTACATCTTTATAACCCTTTCTAGGGTTTGTTTTACTTCTTAAGACTTTTTCCCATTCATAAGAATCTTTATAAACTGTAACTAAGTCTTTACCAACTCTACCATATTGGCATTTGATTTTACCATCACTTTGTTCTTCCATGATGTAAACCTTATTACTTTGCGCTGTCAACCCATTATCAACTGATACGTGGATTAATTTAGCATATCTTAAACCGTCTTCTTTAGTGACCATATTTTTAAATGTTTTAACAAATGTAATAAAAATTTTAGAAACCACCAAATGTTTCTTTAGTTTTATTATATAGAATATACTAAAATTTTTCTGGTTTTACAAGTTTTTCTACATATTTATTACTATAAAAACATGATAATTATGATAACAAAAATTAAAAATTGGTTAGTAGCCACAGGATTACAAAACTTCGGTTATGCCGCAGCTGCAATAGGTTCATTCGCTTTAATAGGTGGTGGGTTAGGTACTTTCTTAGCGGGAGGCTTCACAGGATTATTTATCTATTTCAACTATGCAAAAATTAAAGAGTTAATTAACAAAATTGATTAACTTAAAAACAAAATTATGAAATTTAAAAGGCCCACTTAAAGTGGGCCTTTTTATTTTATTAAACCTTTGTTTAATAATCTTAATATATATCTGGAATGTTCTTCAGTCTTCCTTACTGGTCTTACAAGACCATCAGGATATAAATCATCATCTTTAGCATCTCTAGCGACCCCAAATGTCATGTGAAGTCCGAAGTAAGGTCTTCCAAGACCTAATTCAGCTCTAATGTTATGTAAACCATCTCTAGCTTCTTCAGGAACCACTAACCACCAATTAATACCATCTGACCTAACATCTGTTGATAATTCGATTTCAATGGTTTTACCATTCCACTTCTTCTTAACTTCAGCCCATTTATTTGCTTTATCGCCCATATCTCTAAGACTGTCGTTAATAAATGTTACATGAGCTTTTCTAATTGATTCACCTAAAAATAGATGATATCTTTTCTTTATAAACCATCGGTAGTAACCTTTAATATCACCATCAAATTCAACTATAGCAACTTTCTTCCACTTACCTTGATTCCTGTGTTTCTCAGTAATGTTAGGTGGGTCAAATAATATTTTACCTTTTATTTTAAATGATTGCTTCATTTTTCAAAGATACAATAATTATTTGATATGGGCAAATTTTATTTTACATCATCCGCTTTTGACGTATTTATGGTAATTTGGAATTCTTTCCTATCACCATCATCCATTTTTCGCATAATACTCAAACAAGGTTCATAAGTAAATGGATTAAACATCAAAATTTCACCATTTACATCAGCTAAATAATGATTTTCATTTAACCTAACATCATTTTTTATTGCTTCAGCAATAATTCTAACTAAATCTATATTATTCATCATATTTTTATATTAAATCTGATATTTCACCATTATCATCAAAAACTAATAACTGTCTTTTACCATTTCCATGTATTAAACAGTGAGCATATGCGTGGGTACTAACACCCTTACGAGTATAATATTGGTGAACATTACCTGTAAGACCCACAGAGGTCACACCATCCATTATAATTGGTGAATGGTTATGTCCATGTATCATCTTAAAATTAAGTCGCTTATACTGTGTTATACTCCCTCTAGAACCATTTGTACCATGGTCACCATGCATAGCACAGTTGAACCCTCTGATATCTAAATGGTCACCATATTTAAGATATTTAATTTTCTTTCCAGAATATTTCTCATTTAATAGATACCCAAAGATATTACCATATTGTTCTAAATCGATTTCTTGTTGAATCATTGCATGTTTTAGATATGCTGGTGAATTATGTAAATCATTTTTCCAATTCATATCAGTGATATGTCTATCTAAAAATTCATCATGGTTTGATTGAACAATATAAACTTTTTTACCACCACAATCTTTTAATAATTGTTTTGGAAAATTTACAGCTTCATCTATTTCTTCTTGTATGAGATATTTACCACTAGCTATTTTACGCCTTAATACAAATACATCTTTTCTTTCGTGGGGATTAAATCTACCACCATCAAGTAAATCATGTAAAATATGTTTTTTAGGTTTTAAAATCTTACATAACTTTTTAGTTTTCTTGTAGATATTTTCATTCATAACTTCTTTATGAATATCACCCCAAACAATAGCTTCAGTATCTGTATTTTCACTCACCCCTTCTGGTGTTACTTTATAACGTAAATCAATAAATTCACCATCATCAGTAACATAGATGTTTCTAGGAATATGACAAGTTCCATCTTCCTTTAATTCAATGATTGAGAATCCATATGAATGATGAATAGCGGCCTTATCTCCAGCTTTACTTCTAGAGTAATTCTTTCTAGTAATTGAACCAGTGGTACTCATAGTTCTTAGAGCTTTATTTCTAAGTCTAGCTTGTGTCTTGAAGTGGATTCTAAACGCACCCACAATCAAATGACCATCATCGGTTAATGTATCTAAACCACTTAATGGCATAGTAGCTGTTGGTGATACGTGAGTATCGGCAGCTATTGTAGTATCACCGAATTCTAGTTTTTGATAATAAATATTATCCTTAACTTCATCAACCCACCACATATCTTTTTTCTTGTTTTGGTCTTCAGTTGGTGTCGTAGGATTACGATACCTTACTGGAATTACCGCCATGTTAGTTTCCTTACCAAGTTCATTAGTGATAAAGTCTTTATAAACTAACATGGACGCTAATTGCTTTCTGTTAATTGGGGTTTCATTTTGTGCTGAAGTTACCAATAGAACTTTTGTACCTAAAGGTAAATTTCTATCTCTCGCTTCAACCAATTGTGAAGGTAGCCTTGAAGACGGTTTCTGTAGGTCCATCTTGTTTAACCACCAACGTCTGATGGTTCTACCTTCTACACCAAACTTATTACTTAGGATTTCCATTTTCTCTTTATGGTTTAATCCTTCATCATAATAAGTCATTGTGATGTAATCTTTATTCTCATCAGTTAAATCCTTAAATTTAACTTGTTTTACTTTCTGTTTTTCCATGATGTTTTATGCTAATTTTTTTCCTATTAGGAAATCCCTTAGAAATTCGTTTTTGGGACCACCTATAAACTCAACCCATTCAGAACGTTTAATTGCATTTATTTTACCCCATTCCATAAGCTCACCTGTACTTGGCTCATGTGATAAATGTGGTGCTACGTAATCTGGGTAAAGTTTTTTATTAAAAACTCTCTCGAGTTTTTTTATCATAAATCAAATATACTGATTAATTAATAAAAAAACAAGTTATTTAATATTTTATTGCATCAATATACATAAACCTCTCTGTTTTAACAACTCCTTGTAAACAATTGAAACCCATTTTGGTTAATTCTTCATTTAATTTATCTTCATTTCGCTCACCCTTACCTATTGGTTCGCATATGAATAACATACCATACGGTTTAAGTACTCTACAAGCCTCTTTAAGGTAATCTTTATAGTTAGACGTTTTTTTAAATTAAGAATAATTATGTCACCCATTTTAAACTATTGTATTGTGGACCCTGTACATTTTTTATTTTATACCTATTATATTCCACTTTACCACCATTTAATATTTCACCTTTAAATGATTTATCTTTTTTAGATGGGTCTAATTCATTGATATCTACCTTTAATTTAGAGTCACCTACTTTAATAGTTACCGTATCTCCAACACTATATTGGTTATAAAAATCTTGTATATCCATAATTTTGTATTTAATACAATTATACTGAAAATAATTTTAATAACCAAGAAAATATTGACTTATTACGACCATTTTATTATATTTACCAATATGAAACAAGAGAAAACTAAAATATCGGTAGCATTAGATAAAAACCTTCTAAATAAATTAGAGGAAGGTAACTACAATAAATCTAAACTAATCGATTCACTACTTACAGAACACTTCAAAAATAAATTTAAATAAAGTTCGCATTTAGGCGACTTTTACTTTATTTCTAGATATTTATTAATATAAACAAATAAGTATTATGGGGAGGAAAGCATACAAAGAAGAAAATAAGAAAGGTAAATTATCCATTACCATATCATCAGATAATTATCAAAAATTGGTTGGTGATGGAATTAATAAGTCTAAGTTAATCAATTGGTTATTAGACCAGCATTTTAACACTATTAATCATGGAAAGTAAAATATGTAGTAAATGTAAAATAGAAAAATCTACCAATGATTTTCATAAAGATAAAACACATAAAGATGGGTATAGAAGTATTTGTAAATTATGTGTAAAGGAATATCAAAAATCAAGATATGTTAAAGTTATAAAGAATAATTCACCTAAAATTAGTATTAAAGAATATAATAAAGAATATTATTTAAAACATAAAGATAAAATTAAATCAAGAACTAAAAAATATTATAAAGATAATAAAGAAAAAATAAAATTAACTAAAATTAAATATAGACCTAAAAAACGCATTCTAGATAAAATTTATAGGGAAAATAATAAAGAACAAAGAAATTTAAAAGAACGTGAGAGAAGGATTAATGACCTATTATATAGATTGACTACTAATATTAGAAAATTAATTTTAAAATCATTTAAAGATAAAAAGTATTCCAAACAATCTAAAACTTATGAAATACTTGGTTGTACTTATAAAGAATTTAAAAACCATATCGAATCTCAGTGGGAATCATGGATGAATTGGGATAATTATAGTTTATATAATGGTGAAAAAGATTATGGTTGGGAAATGGACCATATAATTCCATTATCTTCAGCTAAAACAGAAAAAGATGTTATTAGATTAAATCATTACTCTAATTTTCAACCCTTATGTTGTTTTACTAATCGTTATATCAAAAAGGATAATCTTATTTATTAATTACGCAAGTTTTTTACCCCTCAAAAATTCCCTTAAAAAGGCATTCTTTTCACCACCGATAAAATCAAGCCATTTGGAATAAGCTTCATCTTTTTCTTTAAACCAAGTAGCAACTTCTGTTGGTGTTGCATCTTCAGATAATGGTTTATCAAATGTGAAATCTTCATATAACTTCTTATCAAAGCACCTCTCGTCAACTAAGAATACTATTGCTGTTAACATTGAGTTTAAATCAGGTTCATTGAATGTTGAAACTCTGACATTATTTTGCTTTAAATCTGCTAGGTGTTGTTGCATAGAACCAACATACATCTCTTGTTTAAAACCATGTGTTACTAAATGACCTTCATTAGAAGTACCACCATTTAATAATATATTTGTTTTCCACTGAAGAAGAAAATTCAAATAGTCTTCATCATCACGATAAATAAGACGATATTCATCATTAGCGTGATTAAATTGGATACCTTGTTGTATAGGAGATAGATTGTATGGCACAAGACCGTACATTCTTAACTCCAAATACTTTTCAGGTTTTTGTGGGGGTGTATTTTCTTTAAAATTTCCAGTACTTAGGAACCCCTTAAATTCTGTATAATTAATTTCTTCTAACATAAACCAATCCTCATCTTGAGTTTTATTTGGTCTAATGTTATTAACTAAACACCAGTTATATGGAGTTTGGTATTTTTCTAAAATGTCGTTACCATCTTCTTGTGTCATTCTTAAATAATTCTTTATTATTTTGCATCCAACTTAAAATAGTTTGTTGTGCTCTGCTATCAATTGGGAAACCACCCATGTATAGAACATCTCTAACTACTTCGAACTCTTGACCTTTCTTAAAAGTTAGTCCGTTTTTTAGTGTTGCATCTTTAATTAATTTGTATACTCCGCTTTTCATAATATTAAGGTTTAACTCAATATAGAACAAATAAACCGAAAATATAGTTAATAAACAAGTTTTTAATAAAAAAAACCCAGAAAAATAAATTTCTGGGTTTATATTGGGGTTTAAGTGACATTTCAAGTTCTTAGGAAACCTGAATCAACAAATATGGTTTATCACATTACTGTGAGTGTCCTTATTAAAGCCCTACTTGTGCGTTAAGTTTACTAAAAAACATTTGTCTTACTCGATTAGATAAATATTTTCCAACATCTTTCATTTCAAGACCATTATCAGCTAAAGTATCACTTTCTTCAGAAACAATATCTGATACAACCCATTTGATGATTTCACCAGTCTTTTTCTGGTCCAATATTCCATCAGGGAAAACAATACCTAAACCTTGTTCAAGTCTATTCTCAGTTGCAGCATATTCAACAAATTCATTAATAGAATTAAGTTTTTCAGTATCAACTTTAGCAAGTGTTTTGTTTTTAGTAACACTATGTTTATCACCCTTAACCTTGAATCTATAATCATGACCGTTTACTTGGGCCACCCAAACAACACCTTCACCAATCCCCTCAAAGCCAAACGCTTTAGCTACTGGACATAACTTCTCAACTTCAGTAGTTATATCAGCTAATTCATTTTGAGCCATCTCAGGTGCGTTAAAATCGATTTCTATATCATAACATAAGAAATCTTCTATGTTATATACCCTATTATCTTTATCCCTTAAGTAATCTGATGGTAAATGATATGCTTCGCTACCATCTTCAGGTACTATCTTAACATCAAAGATGAATAATGACTTCTCGATTTGAGAAACTCCAACGCCTTTTTGGATTGAGCTACCAGCCCATTCACCGAATATAAACACCCCATCGTTAGGATTTAAGTTGGTGTTTACATATCTTACATGCTCAACCAATTCAAGAAATGTCTTTTTATTATCTTCAACGTATCTAGCAAAACCAAAATTATCATTTTCTGGTGTGATTATGTTGGTTCTGGATTGTGCCCAAAGACCATCTTCTTCAGTATGCCCAATACCAGCATTAGAATTATGAACTAATACGCTGTTAGCGAAAAAACAATTTGTTTCATCAACAGAAATATCGTAAGACCTTCTATTTTCTATTTTATTAATTGACTTAAGTTTCATTTTTTTTCTATAAATTTAATTATTTTTTTCTTAATTTTTTCCCTATTTTCATACCAATCATCTTCCCAAACCATAAACACTCGATAACCCTTTCTTTTTAAAAACCAAGTTCGTTTTCTATCTTTTTCCCATTTATCTGAACAAAACATTTTAATTGCTGTGTTATAATAATCCCCATCATATTTTCTAGGGTTACAATGGTATAAATCCCCATTGTATTCAACAACAATTTTTTTATCAATATTACATTCATCAACTTCAAGTTTATCTATTACATGGTGTTGTTTAAATCCGTAATTTTTTAAAAAATCGTGTAATTCATTATGACCTTTAGATGTAAAACCAATTTTAGAATTTTTAAAAATCTTTAAATAATGTTTCAACCTAAATTCTTCATCTGAATTTAATTTATCATGCAATGCCTTATTCGCTCTTGTTACTTGTTTATATTGTTCTTTTTTAGACATAGATTCCCACCTTTCTGTTGAAAATCTACCTACATTGTCATGGTTCAAAGCTGATGCATCACCACCTAATTTAGCGTTTTTAATCCTATTTTTTTTACTTATTTTAGATAAACTTTTTTTACCAATTTCTGAAATAATTTTACCTTCAACAATTTTAGCGCACTCAACACATAAATCTTTATTATATCGCTCAAACCTTTTTTTTGTTTTATCGAACCTTTCGTCATAAATTAAATTACAACTATCACATTCTATTTTATTTATTGGGAATTTAATTTTAGATAAATGTTTAGAGTAGCCCCACCTACCATTAACTAATTCACACCATGTCGTTTTAATCATACTTATTCTTTATTATAAATATGAATAGTTTCATGAAACCAATGCTTAAATGTGTTAAATTTTTATAAATTCATCTTCAGAAGTTAAATCAGACGCTTCAACCCAACCTCTATTTTTGGTATAAAATTTATGGTCTTCAGTACATTTAATAATATTACCATCGTCAAATTCTAATTCCAACCAATTTTTATCAGAATCAAAATTTTGAGTATTAGTAACTATTTTATTTACCATTATATTTTTTTTAGTGTCATAACTTAAAACTGAATCACCAATATTGATTTCACTAATTGAGACTTCTTCCCCGTTACTCAAAGTAACTAAAGTGTCTTTATCAAAACACCCATGTAATTTTACAGTACCCTTAAATTTAATGGTAGGGGATGCTTTAGAAGGGTCATATATCGGGTCACCATTTTCATCTTTCCCAACGTATGAAGCTCTTTGTCTAGCTTCTTTTACTACTTGTCTATATTGCCCTATTTTAGGGAATGCACTATGTTTTTTCATTTTATTATATTTTGTTAAATTTTCTAAGTCGTAATGATATTTACATTCATTAGCAACTCTACTTGGTAATATATAACCCTTTTCCCTACCCTTTTTAGCAATCCCAAAAGATTTACATAACCAATGTTTTAAATATAATCGGATACAAAATTCTGAATAACTATCCGCTGTAATCCAAGTTCCCCTTGAATCTAGGTTATATTTTTCTATAGCAATCTTCAAATCTTTAGAGTAGTTACCATATTTATCATATGCGAGTCCAGCCGCTATTTCTTGAATAGCTTTATGAGAATATGGTGATAACTTATATACCGTATATACATTATCTGAAATTCTATGTCGATATTTTAGTCTACTTCCCATTTATTAAATTTACGTGGTCCATTGGAAAAAAACCAAGATACCTATCTTCACCAGTATTTGGTATTAATTCTATTAGACTCGTATGACCACTGAATTTGCGTGGTGGTTGTTGGGTTGTCCATATCACCACATTATGTTCTTTAGCGATTTCCCTTAACTTTCCATAAAGTTCCATGGCTTTATTGTAATCCATTTCCAACTTTTTGACTTAATCCTTTTGCCATTACTTCAATTTCTTGAGCTGACTGTAAAGAATCGCAAGAATTCTTATCGTCTCTCAACTCAACAACTGATGGGTGTAATGTTGACCAATCACCATCAGAGTTTTGTGATAAACCACAACATCTGATTTCTACTATTGTACCCATAAGGTTATCAGCATTTTCAGTGATATTACTCATCATTTTCTCAGTCATACCAGAAGCATTGGTTCTTAATGTACCGCATGATGATTCTAAATTTATCGTTGAGAATACATTCTCATTCTTAGTCCCTTTATCACCATATTCAAATCCGATAACTCTAAGGTCAATATTCATCTCTAGTTTCATTTTGCACTGTGTTGAAGGTTTTCCATCTTTCCATCCAGCAGTAGGTGCTTTAAGAATTGTACCTTCTTCACCTCTATTTAAAATCTCTTGAAAGTGAGTCATTGCTTCATCATAAGAATATACTTTTTTACGTTCAACTACTGATACTCTCTTACATTCTAAGATAGGAGTCTTTTTAAATAAGAAATCCAAACGATGTCTATACTCAATATCTGATTTTCTTTCGAAATAATTTTCAAGGGTAATTGAATCCCAAACAGTATATCTGATTTTAGATACCGCATCAAAATAGTTACCATGTTTTTTATCAAAAGCAACCAATTTTTTTAATGTATCTTCATCACTTCTATCACCCATTTTACCACGACCTTCAATATCAACGATTGATGCTATGATTCCATTACTTGTATAACGGTCCATTACTGAACCATCTTCATTTATCATTGTTAATTCACCATTTAATACCCCATCAGGGAATTTGGATAATTCTTCTATCAATAATGAATCTTGTGGTATATATGTGGTTTCACCTTGACGTGATTCTAATTCTACTTCACCACCTTGGATTATTGCATTAGCATATCTACCATCCATCTTAACATCACTGTAAGCATATCCAAATTTTTTGAATATATCTCTAGCTAATTTTTCACTAAATGATTTAGCACCTTGATATGGTGTTTTTTCAATTAAATTAGGGATTATCTTATTGATAAATGTAGTCCCTAGACCATTTTTAGGGTCTTTATCTATAATTCTTTCAATAATATAAGCATCATCTGGATGAAGCTTCTCTAACATTAATTGTAAATGTAAAGTAGCTGAATTGCCAGTTAATTTACGTTCACTTAATAATTTAAGGTCTTCTAAAGCATCTTTAAGTGTTAATTTAGAATACCCTAAATATGTATATTCAGGTATTTGTTTAATGAAGAATTTAACTCGTTTAGATTTTATCAAATATAAAACCTCTTTAAGTAATTCATTATCCTTATACTTACGTAAAACATCCATTTTGGCATTATTACCAGAAGTCTCACTAATTTCGTCAAAAATCGCTTTAATTGTCATATTATTTTTTTAATTTATTAACTAACTCGTCAAAGATACGAAAATAATCTCGACTATCAAAATTTTCTTCCTCAATTTTCATAAATTCTTCGTACATCCCATTACATTCTTTAAAATCTACTATTTTTTGATGTTCCTTTAACTGTAACCCAAAATGTAATATCCTCAAAGCATGATACATACTTTTAATTGCACGTTCTTTATCACCATTTTTTGATGCCATACATGAGTAGTGGCGACTATCTGAAGCTTTTCTAATAATAGCTTTAACCAATCGTTTATTATTCCAATTGGTTACCTTAAAAGGCCATTTCTTTAAAACTATTTGAGATTTATCTAAAGATAGACATTCTAATGCAGCAATTTCGTAATTGTTTATTGCATCCAAAAACCCACCCCTAGAATATACAACACCTTGAATACTCCAATCAGCATTTGAAATTGCATTATTCCTAAACGCACCGTTATCTAACATAGCACCTTTCATAACAATGATATAATCACGGTCAGACTTTTCAGTTGCGGTTCCATATACATGAGACCCATAAGGAAATATAGCTAATACATCACCTTCAACACCCAATTCTTCTAATATGTGTTTAGCCATTTCATCTTTCATTACACTATTTCTTTAATTTTTAATAATTCATCTAAATGTTCCCACATTCCATGTGCAGAATGTGGTGTATTTAAAAATAAAGCACCTTTAAATTCTTGATATTCTTTAGCATACATATCAATCTTACCACCATGTTCGATGTTGGCAATTCTATCAGCCAACTTAAGAATTATTGCATCAGGGTTTGAAGCTGTTTTTGGGAGAGTTTTTCTTTTCTTTTCTTTACGGTCTCTACCTAATTCATCTGTAACACAATAAACCATTTCAGCTATTTCATGACCAAAATATCTCTTAACCTTGTTATACGATAAAGCACAATCCTCTATGATGTCATGAAGTGCCGCTGCAATTAACATTTTATTACTTTTGATGTCAAACCTTTTTAAAACTTCAATAACATCGTTAATGTGCTTCATGTAAGGAAATATTTCATCGTAAGATTGACCTCTATGTGCCAATTCAGAGACCAATAAAGCCTCATTAAATAATTTATCTGTATATTCCATAATTTTTTTCTGTATAGGTTTTCATACTATATCACCATTTTTAATTTCCTCACATCTTTTTATAAGTGCGATTTGTTTATCTAATTTTTTATTAATTTCTTCTTTAGTAATCTTACAACTTTCAATATTAAAATCTAACGTAAACCATTCTTCATAATCATCATATTCAACATCTCCCCCCCAAAGCCAATATTTTTTTTTAGTGGCTTTACCTAAGTACTTATAAAATATAGTCTCATAACAAGTGAATATTCCATAGTCACCACAATCAAATTCTTTTATTTCATAAAAAAATGTGTAACCTTTATATTCTAATTTCTTCATAATGATATTTTTATTTAACAAATATACTAAAATAAATGGAATTTACCAAATTTAATTTATATTTATGTTAAAGACTTCATTTGGTGTGAGTCTTTTAATGAATAATTCAAATAATATGAAAACTAAAATAAAAGAAAGCGCAATAACTAAAAGTGGTAAAATAAATCATCATTTCGTAAATCGATTAACTGATGAGGAAATTAATGAAATTAATAATTTAACTAATTTCTGTCCAAATAATACATCATTAAAAATTAGAATTAAATTTATTATAGATGATGTTAGTATTTTCCCTAAATGTAAATTATGTGATAAACCTGTTCGGGAACATAATAAAGGTTTATATCTTTTAGATACTTGTAGTAAAGAATGTGATTATAATCTAAGGGTTAAAACCACTAAAAAATCTAATATTAAAAAATATGGTGTTTCATCAACAAATAAATTAAATGAAGTTAAGGAAAAACAAAAACATAGTATGTTGAGTAAATATGGGGTCCCGTATTTTACTAAGTCTAATAAAATGTTGGTTAAATCTAAAAAAACTAAATTAGAACGTTACAGTGATGAGAATTATAATAATCATGAACAATCTAAAAAAACTAAATTAGAACGTTACGGTGATGAGAATTATAATAACCATGAACAATATATAGATACTTGTATTGAAAAGTATGGGGTTAATCACGTAATGCAATCTAAAGAAATATTCGAAAGACAACAAGCTAGTGGTTATGGTTCTAAAAAATACAAACATTTATATTATAGAGGTACCTATGAATTATTATTTATTAAAGAATTTGAGAAAAGGTTTAATATTAACGATTTGGAAAATTGTTTTCCTATTAAATACAAATTAAACGGTAAAGATAAAATATACTTTCCTGATTTTTTAATTAAAAACAAAAATATCATAGTAGAAATTAAATCCTCGTGGACATATGATAATAATGGTAAAAATTTAAAATTAAGGGAAGTGAATAATAAAAAATGGGACGCAGCCAATAATTTAAAAAATTATGACTTTATCCCATTAAAATCTAAAGACGAAATAAAATTATACTTCGAATTAATTAGTAAGAATATTATATAAATCTTTGTTATTCATGTTAATTATATAATCTCTAACACTATCTATTTTACCATCTTTTAGGCCGAAAAATAAACCAGTGTGACGACTATTTGAGAAGTGTTTATTAGACACTTCAAATGTCTTAATCGCAAATTTCTTTTGCTCTTCTTTGGTTATATTTTTAGGCTTATGAGGTATTAATTCTACCCAAGCATTTTCCAAATCATCTGTCAATTTTAATAACCCTTCTTTAAGTTGAATTATTTCTTCAGACCTTTCTGGAAATGTTGCAATCCATTCATCAATTTCATTAGTTTTTAACACTTCTAAAATATGATGATTACCCAATTTACTTTTAGTGTGGTGCATTGCCACATAAGCTGGGTTCTTTAACTTGATTCTATTGAAGTTAGCATCACATACAACATAACCTTCCTCTGAAAATGGCATTCCTTCGAATGTTGCCATTAAATGACCAGCATTTGATGCGTTTATATCATAAACTTTAGCTGTTGGAACGAATATGGTTTTTCTTGCTAATTTATCAACTAACTCATATTTCATTTCCTCTAAATTATAAGTATCTCTAATACCTAATAAAGCAACTTTTGATTCACCATGTGGACAAACAACAATATTATATGGGGTCATTAACTCAAAAGAATATGTATAACCTTTAGCTAAAAAAGTACAGTCAAATTTTGGGTAATTTTTTAATAAAGTTTCCCAAAACAATTCAGAGAATGAAGTATTTGGTTTATCATTTACTTCACCTTCACCTTCGGCCATACCAGAAGTACCAGCACACCATTTTTCAGATACCCAATCCCAATATAATTGTATGAGCGACCCATCACATTTCTCAAAGATGTATGCTGTATCCCAATCAATTTTAGATGCGTGACCTTCAGCACTGTTAAAAAATTTGAAAAAGGCTAAACTCATGACCTTCCAAGTGTCTTTTTCTAATATCAACCCACGACATTCTTGAACTTCTTTCAAACTCATATCAGATTCTATCTGACTGTATTTCAACAAAATTTTGTGTGGATAATCCTTACATTTTAATTTAAATGTTTTTATAGCGTCTTCTAAACCGTGTGTTTTTATATATGTTACTATTGATAATTCCATTTTATTTTATTCTCTTTCTTTTTCTCTTTCAATTAATACTTGAAGGTTTGTTGCCGCTATTTTAATACCAGCTAAATACTTAACCAACTTTTCTTTTCTTTTTTCGATTCTTTCGATAGTTTCAGCTATCATATTAACGGAATTTTCTAAATCTTCCATCATATTTTCAAAGTCACATAATTCATACTCGCTTTGGAATGTATCTAATGCATAACCTTTTTCAAAATCATAATTATAACCACCTTCTAAGTAACCAGTATCTTCAAATTCCATTAATGGTGGCATTAAATTATGTACCATCTCTTGATTCAAATGCATTCTATTACTAAACATAACTTCTTCAGGTACTTTAAATGGAACCCATCCATTGGTTTGACCATTTGTTGGTAATCCCAATCGTATAGCATCTTGAGCCATTATTTGTGGTTTAACATCATTAACCCCAAACCAAATTTTAGCTTGCTCAGCTGATGATGACTCTTGTAATGAACACTTACTACCATACGAATCAGTAAATTCCATGTAATCAAATCCTCTATGTGTCTTTTCCATATTTGTTTAAATAAATTAAAATTTCATTCCAATTTGGGAATTTATTTGAGCCGAAGTGTATGAAGTCTCCCTCAAACATATCTTGCCCACATCCCTTCTCATTATCATCAATGAGTATATCACCTTTACTTAACCCCTTATTTGGGCTAATAATCATATTCCTTACTAAATCCATTCCAAAGTGTTTCTCAATCCACACTCTCTTTTCCGTATAACATAATGGATTAAGTATGCTCGGTGCTGTTAATATATACACTTCAAAATCCTTTGAAGCCATGAGCCACATAATAGCACTTATCGCACCTTCAATTGGTTCCAGATTCGTAAAGAATCCATATTCACTCTGTGGGAATTTATTGTGAGGGTTTCTTTTTAGGGCCTCTTCTTTGGCCTTATAGAAGTCACATATCACACCATCCATATCGACATATAAAATATACTTATTCAATTTCAAATTCACCAGATATTTCTACATCAATAAGTTCATAACCATCTAAAGAGCTTGGATGTACGACAAATTCAAGTTGCGTTTTACTTACAGTACCAACCAATAATTGTGGGGTTGTTGATGTAAAAACTTGTGGCTCACCAAATGCATGAGTTGCATGTATGAAACATTTCTGTTTTGGGTCGTATAATATTTTATATTTTAATTTCATAATGCAAAGATACATATATTTTTAAGAAATACAAAATTTTTTGTAACAAACTTTAAAGTTAATCGTTGTAATAGTATGAGAACACATGAAATAGACATATTAATTAAAAAATATCTGGACGCAGAAACCACATTGGTCGAAGAAACTATTTTACGTGATTACTTTAATAATAATAATAACGTTGATGAACATTTATTACCTTACAAGATGATGTTTGTACATTTTAATAAGAAAGAAACTTATAGAAAACCAATAGTTAAGAAAAGTTTCGGATGGATTAGAATTGCAGCCTCTGTTGTTCTATTAATAGGAATGTATTTTGGATTTGAGGCAAAGCAACAATATGAAATACAAACCGCATATAATGAAACCAAAGAAGCATTTAATTTATTAGGTACTAATCTTAACAAAGGTGCAAAAGGATTTGCATATATAGGTGAATTCAACAAAACAACAAACAAAATTTTTAAACAATGAAAAAATTAATTTTAATTTTAACAATTGCATTATTACCGATTATTGGTAGTGCACAATCAATATTTTCTAAATTCGAAGATAATGATAAGGTTACAAGTATTATAATCCAAAAGAAAACATTTGAGATGTTAGCTCAAATGAGTGTTGATGTTCAAGACGAAAACGCTAATGAAATTTTAGACATGGTTAAACAACTTGATAAATTACAGGTGTTTACCACAGAAGACTCTTCAACGGGTCTTAAAATGAAAGATGTTGTAGATTCATACTTAAAAAAATCTAAACTGTCAGAATTACTTAGAATTAACGATAAAGACGCTAAAGTAAGTGTCTATGTTAAAGAAGGTAAAAATGATAATCACGTTACAGAATTATTAATGTTAGTTAACGGCATTACTACTACTGGTGATGGGAGACAACCAGAAAGTGTTGTCTTATCAATAACTGGTGATATCTATTTAGATAAAATATCCAAACTCATGAACCAAATGAACGTTTCTGGTAGTGAGCACTTAAAAACAACCAAACAATGATAATTAGAACAATCAAAGATTTGAGTGACATTACAATCCCTACAAATCTATCGAAAACGTCTAGACACTTCTGGAATATTAAAAGAAGATATAGATAAAAAAAGGCCCATATGGGCCTTTTTATTTTATATTATAATTTATATCCCAAGCTTCATCATAGAATAACCCTAATGGCTTATTTAATAAAGTATAAATATTTTGCATAAAAGTTGTTGAACCGTAATATATATTGACTTTTTCATCAATAGTAAATTCAGGTAATTTCTTTAAGAATGGGTGAATCAAAACTTCCTCAACTTCACACCCAATATCTTTGGCTGAATTCTGAAGAGCTTTTAAGTCTTGTTCACTAATTAGGTTGTCTTGTATAACCCATCTTATATTTTTCATTTTATTCAGCAATATAAATTCTACTCATACTTTTAGATTCCACTAACTTACCTTCGTGAAATTCTTCGTTAATATAATATTTTGCACTAGGTTTTTTTTCACACCTAATAGAATAATAAATTTGACAACCAGCAATAACCATTTCCCTTCCATTACCACCTACAATTGCAAACCAATTACTTGACTGCCTATTTGTTTTAATTTTTAAAACACTATCATCAACGATTTTAACACTACCCCAAACAGCTTTATATTGTTGACCATCTGGTGCGAAAAAATAATTATTAGTCGTTATTAATTGTTTACCTTCTACCATAATTATTTAAATTTAACCCCTAGACTAACTAAAGATTCTTTAACTAAACTATTCCAATAACCAAATTTACCTTCAATAGCTTCTTTCATTATACCCCATTTAACAACGTGGTTTTCATCAGTTTCTAATTTACCAGAATACTCAGCTATGAATGTTTGACCCATACGACCTTTACGGTGCATTGCAAATATCATCGTTAAATTCTTAATGGTTAATCCAGTTTCTTCTTTAACTTCTCTTATTGCAGCCTCTTCAAATGTTTCATTACCTTCTAACTTTCCACCTGGTAAACCGAAGTCTTTATGGTCCTCTTTTCTAGATACCAAACAAATTTGACCTTTATCATTTAATATAACTACTTGAGCGTGACTATCTTTACCCTTCTTTAACTTTAAATCTTTTTTCTTAAATTTCATAATATTACTATTATTTACACATTTACTTTTATTGGTACCACCGATTCTGTCGCAGAATCTACAAAATCTTTCCAATCACCCTTTCTATCATCAATCACAGTATAATAACCTTGTTGGTCAATTATTACATGAAAATGATAACTGTTATCTTTTTTAATTAAATTCATTTAATTTGCTGGTATATATTCACCATTATCAGTTCTATCATTACGATAGTAAATGGCATTCTTATAATGCTCATAACTATTTGGGTGTTCAATATCATCACCACCAGTATAATCTTCAATATGAAGATGAACCAACTCAGCAAATGATTTTGGGTCAACACCGTTAGGTATATAAATAGTTAAAAGTTTATTGGATTGTTGTCTATTTTTTTCGTCAGAATGGTCATAATTTATAAGGCGTTTTGTACCAAATTTAAACCAACATTGACTAATCATAAGAAACCCAATTAAGTTATCATATAAGTACATTGAATCATCAAGAGTTTTACCTTGAATGGATAATTTCCAACCATCAGAAGTATCAGATTTACCATCATATTGAATAAAAAATTGCCAAGAGTCTTCTAACGATTTTCTAAAGTCAGTTACAATTGTTTTTTCTTCCATTATCTATTTGATTTAATTAGTGAATCAATTAATTTGATTTGTCTTTCTCTACAATATATACATTGCCCTCTATGTGCCATTGTAGCAACATTAGAATGAATGTTTGAACTTCCTAAGTATTCGCACCCATCCATATTATAGATTTTAAATCCACTACCTTCAATACTAATTTCAGTTGTTTGAGATTTTACATTTTCTGTTTCGCATGAAATACAAAAAACAAGTAATAAGATTAATAAAAAATTTTTCATATATTTTCTAATTTATACAAATATACAAATAAAAATTTAATTACACAAATGTTTTTCTTCTTAATTCTAAAAGTGAATATCTAATATACATAAAGTATGACATTGACCACATACCAATTAATTCGGCAACATATATATTAATTTTTCCAAATATTAATAATAAAAGGGTTGTTAATATTATTATACTGAATAGAACTTTCTTTGACCTTATAAGTAATTTTGAATAATAAGTTACTATATATGCGTTACCAATAAAAAATATCCCAGCAAATGAATTATGTATATATCTAAATTCATTAACAGGAAATGATATTACACCAATCATTGATAAACCAATTAATATATTATAATATCTGGTTTTATATATTAACCCATCTAAAGTCATTAGTGATGCGATAATTCCCATAGATATTATATAGGTATTTTTTTGTGAAGTATAGTGGAATTCACTAAGGCTTGGTTGGAAACCCCAATTAAATAATGGTAAAAAAATAGGCACAAGAAAAAACATACCTATTAAAAACAGCTCTATTGTTATCTTGTACCCAAATAATTTCAATTTATTTTTTAAGTTTTAATCTCAGTCACGATACCATGTAATTTAAGATTATAACCTAAATCTACTTTACCCCAGTTAGTGATTTTATTAGACATAAATGGTTTACCACCACCAGCCTCATTAACAGCAATTGTTATATGAGGAATGTCATTAGCTGAAGGGTAACCTTCAACTTTAACAGCCATTGCCATATCACTTAAACCTAATTCAGTAACAGTTAGTTCAACTTCTTTACCGATTTCGTTCTTATCATCTAACCCTCTACCAAAAACAATTGTCATGTGGTGGGCTATAGTCTTCCAACCTTCTGGTAACTTTGATGCGAATTGAGAAATCAAATTTAATTGAGATTCTTTATCCAACACTACTGCCGCATATAGAACTTTACTCTCTCCTTTCAAACCACCTCTAGATTCTAGGATTTTCTTAACACTTAATGTGCCAACACCTTTATGGGATGACATCATTCTTTGAATAGTTTTAAGTGGTACATTATGAGTGTTTCTTTCAGCTAATATCTCAGCTGTTTGACCCCCGTTACCAACGTCAACTATTTTTATATTATCTTCACTTAAACCTAACCTTAATGCAGCTTCTACATATTTTTTAGGTTCACTAGCTTTGATATTCGTATTATCCACGATTGTAGGAGTTATACCATGTTCCATTGACATTTTAGCTTGTAAAAAGTTTTTATGGTGCATTCTACCATGTTCAGTCCAATCTCCAGATTCAACCATTCTAGCAAAGTAACCATTATAATCACCAGTTGCTTCAATTAATGTATCCGTTGAATGAATGATGCCTTCACCAATTAAAGTTTTAGCTTTGGTTGATTTACCAGCACCAGGTATTCCTCTCATTATAATCAACTCTTGAGCTGGTCTAGTGATTTCAATTCCTAATATATTTTTAGTCATAGCTTCTCTTAATTTTTCTTTAATTCCTCTTCTAATCATCTCCTTTTTTCTATGCTTACCAACCATATGATTATAAGCATGTTCTTCACAATATCTTGGCGCAAGAGAAGTTACTCCTTTATAGGCATACTTTTCTATTGTACTAAATTGTTCTTGAGTTTTTATAACTTTACCACACTCTGAACATGAAAGTACCACAACACCGTTTTTATTTGCAAAATTAGCTTTTTCCATCACTTATTAATAAATATGTTTCTTCTCAGTTAAAAACTTAATTAAATCATCAACTTGTTTAGGGTTTAAATTAACATAAATTTCACAATCAGTATTATCGATAGTAATTTCTAATTCATTCACTTCATCCACTGAATAAAATTCAAATTTAATAATTTTATCACTTGGGGATTCTTGTATTATATATCTCATAATTTTAACGTTTTAATTTTTTCCATAAAGATTCACTCTCACCTTTAGCTTGTCTACCAATCTCTCGCATACGTCTTACACACATAAGAGCATAAATTTTAGAATCCATTCCATATGAACCAATAGCCCACATATCATTTACTTCAACTAATAATGTGTCACCACCATCAGTTACACCAACATCTAATGTATATGCACAATTAGCACTCGTGTAAGCTCTAATCATCTTTTCAATAACCTTCACATCTGGAAATACTTTAAAGTCCCCCAAATAGAACTGAATACCCTTCAATTTTTCTTCATGTACAAAACATCTATACTCAGATATAAACTCTATTGGTTCACTTAAAAATATAGGGTCAGAATCAATAACATTATCAAATTCTTTAAAGAATTCTAACGATTTAATACCACTTACTAAAGCACCTGTAAATTTCTTAACTCCTTTAGCTGGTTTAATGAAAAATGGTAATTTAATTTGTTGAGATTTACCAAAAGTGGTTTCGATTATCTCCCGACCCAAAAACTGTTTTAATTGCTTTGGATAACCTAAATAATTAGGTGTTTCAATACCACAAGCTTCAAAAAATACCGTTGTTCCTTGGACTGAACCGAATATCACATCCTTCTCTATATCTAATGGGTAACACGTTAAAGTATTTTCCATATCATCTCCATCAAAAGGTAAAATTTCAAAATCTAAACTTTTTAAGGGTTCAATTGACATGTAGACAAAATCATCTAACCATTCACCACCAATTTGTTCTAGATATGCTTTATTTTTTCTCATGTAACAAATATACAAATAAAAAAGGAGATAATCAAATTATCTCCACTTTTTATTTATTCTACTACACTTTAATTATTTCGCTTTTTTACTGGTGTGGATTTTACCCTTGTAGAAGTTGTTCTACTTGGTGTTGTTCTACTTTGGGGAACTCTTTTAATACTGATATTTTGTCTATTGATTGTGGGACTTATATTTACCCTAGTTCTATTACTATAGATATTTACTTTTCTTTTATTAATTGACCCTTTTGATATAATTCTTTTATTTAGGGCTTCTCTTTTTGATACATTAACCCTATTTCTAGTCACAATTCTTCTATTTGGGGTATTTATGGTAGCAACTCTTCTATTAGGAGTTTGCCCATTACCTAGAGTTCTTCTAGTTTTATTATTAACATAAACAGGTCTATAATTACTGTAATAAGGTCTATAATTACTGTAATAAGCTCTATAATTATAATAAGGATTATAATTATAGAAATGTCTTCTCATTCCATATCGGTCAACATTATAATAAAAATAATTATAATTATTTGAATAGATATCAGTTAAATAGTAATTATGGATTAAATCAAATTGATATGTTGAGAAATCATATGGTGTAAAGTTATATGTTACTCTAACAGAATCTAATTGAGTTGATACGCAAGATGTGAATAATAATGCAATTAATAGTACTTTAAGGTTTTTCATGATATTATTATATCAATAAATATACCATAACTATGAATAAGATAAAACTTATTTAAGTATTATTTTCATTGCTTCAGTTCTACCATCAACTGTTAATATTCTTAAAATATAAGTGCCAGATGATAAATTACCCCTAAGAATTCTATTATTTTGTGCGTTGGTCCTACTCCCATATGCTTTTCTACCATTTAAATCGTAGAGTTCAATAAATTGAATATTTAGACCGTTAACAAAAAATTCGGTATCAACAGGGTTTGGATATACTTTAAATTCATTAATTATTTCTGATGGTGTTGATAATGTTTCAGCAGTTAAAAATTCTGAATTATCACATTCTAAAGTAACTTCATAACCATTTAAATAAACTTCTCCATATACAGTAACTTTAGCATTTCTTATATCTAAATTACCATCTAAATACCAATCACCTTCGTAAAAAGCATCCATGAAATTATCTTCACCACAAGGATTACCTAATGACCAACCACCTAACGAAGCATTTATTGATGTTGTTAAATTACCATCATTAATTATAAAAGAATTATTAGATATATCTATTGTAAAAATAGTAGATACATTTGATTCTGGGATTGGACTTGGTTCATCAGTCTTTACTAAAGACTTTAAATAGAAAGCACCAACAATGAGTAAAAATACTATAGATATTACTAAATAATATTCATTTCGCTTTGAATTTTGTTCCATTTTATGTGTTTTAATTTATAATGGAACAAATATAAACAAAATAATCGATAAAACATAACATTTTATCGATTATTTTATAGTGACTCTGGTAGGATTCAAACCTACAATCTCCTGAGCCTTGTAACTCCACTAGGGTTCGAACCTAGACTTCAAGATTCGTAATCTTGGGTGCTATCCATTACACCATGGAGCCATTATTATTTGTAGGTACTAAAGGATTCGAACCTTTATTTACAACTCCGATTACGGATAATGGTTTCGAAGACCACCTCGGTTAAGTACCCATTTATTGGAAGTAAATTTAATATTCTTTATAAAATGCTAATTTTTCAGTAACTAACCAATCATTAACATTTATTAATTCATCATCAACCTTTATTAATATTTCAGCTAAATATCTACCATATTTACCCCTTTTATCTTTAAATGTGTGAATAATAACTTCTTTATCAAGAATCAATTCTCTAAGTCTATCCCTAGATATTAAACCATCTTCACGTTCTAAACCACGTAGTTCTGGTGCATTGATTCTAAGTAATCTAAATTTTTCTGTAAAGTTTACTTTAAATCCTAAATCTACTTCAGCTGTTACTGTATCACCATCATAGACTGATGTTATTTTTGCAAAATATTTATACATAATTGTTTTTATTATTTAAATAGTTATTAATCTAACTTATAACCAGATTTGATTAATTTCATTCTTATTGATATTGCTTGAGTGTAAAGTTCATCGAATATTCCTAAGTCAAATTCATTAAGTTTTGGGTCTTCAAATTCATTTTCAAAACAAGCCGTTCTTAAATACTCTAACCAATAACCCCTATTAAAAAGGATATCAAACTTATTTGCAAATGAAACCTTAAACAATGGATTGTGATAATTACCACAAAAACGTTTAAGGTCGTCCACCTCTCTTACCCAACGCCTATTATTCATTTTTCTAGTATAATAAGTATCAAAAGAAACTAAACTAATTTGAGTACCATTTTTGTTGGTTTCTTTAAAAGACCCAATAAAATTACTAATCTTTAATATTTTCTGATATAATGAATCTAATTCAAGTTCAATTTCTTTTTCTAAGGATGTTTTTGTTAATAAATTTTTAAAGTTACCATAAGAAAGTGAAACTTGATTAAATGTAAATTGAATTGTCTTAAGTTGCCTGAAATTAAAACCTTCAAAATAAATACCCATACTATAAACTTCGGGTTCATAATAGTGATAATCAATAAATGAAAAAGGATTTGTCATAATCAATGAATTTAGTGATTCCAGAGGGACTCAAACCCCCAATCTTTGCTTTAGGAAAGCCTTGCATTATTCAGTTATGCTATGGAACCAAAAGTAATTAATATACCGCCTCTTATCAGACCAAACGGACAGCCCTGTAACTACTTAATTATTGTCTTCTTATTTTCTTAAGTTCTTCTTTTATTTGAAATAATTGGTCAGCGTTAAGTCTATTGATTGAATCCGTAATCTTTCTAGCTTTAAATTCTAAAATCATTAAACTATCTCTAGTTTTTCTTGATTTTGTTCTATTAACAGTATCCATACTATCTCTATAAAATTGTCTAGCTAATTCTTTAGGTGTTGGTGATTCTTCAACATATTTAACAACTTCTACTTTTTGTTTTACAGTATCAAAAGTTCTATTTTCAAGTTCCGAAGTTGATACACCAAAATTAAAAACAAATCCAAATATTCCAATACACGCACCTATCACAGCGGTTATAATACCCCAATATTTCTTAAATAAACTTGTAATAACATTATCTTGATTTTCCATAATTTCATTTTTATAATAAATATTACAGAATATGTTAAAACCCTATTTATTTTTATTGTCGGGATGATGGGAGTCGAACCCACTTGCCACTGGATATGAGCCTGTGGTGTATTCCTATAACCATCCCAATATAATCGCATTAATAGAAGTCTCACTTATCTTATAAAAACTATTAACACTTCGGAATCTAACCGCTCTAATCTCAGGTTGAGCACAACCATTCCAGATACAATATTGATTAGTAACCTTCTATCTTTATTAATGTCCCATATCTTCACTAACAGAGTGATAAGTCATGATAGCTACTGGAACGACTTTTTAAAGCACTTCAATTACTTTACCATAAACAGTCTTTGTCCAACCATTTATATTACCCTTGTTATTACCCATCAATTATCATATTCCCAATGATGGTTAGGGCCTTCCGAGCTACCTCTGCTCTACCCCGCAATATTTTATGTTTCTACACCTAATTCATTTAAGCGTTTTTGAAGTTTATTCATCATTCTTCTGGCCTTAATACATAATTCAACCAATTCCACATCTTCATCACCTTTATATCCATAATTTTGAATCCAATAACCAAATCCTTGGTTTTCTATTTGACCATATAAATCTTCTTTTGTTTCTTTAGATAAAATATCAGTTATTTTAGAACCTCTATCTGATTCTAAAAATTCTTTTACTTCACCAACTGTCATAGATTCAACGTTATATTCTCCTTTAATATCAATAACTACGTTTGAATCTTCTACTTGATGATAGAAATAATCTGTGATATCCCATTTATCAAATTCTTCCCCATCACATGTAATTCCAGTAGCACCAATAACACCGACATAATTTTTAATCACAACATACATATCTTCTTCATTACTAAAGTCATCACCACAATGCATTGTGAAATGGTCAGATGTTACAAACCAATTAAATTCTTCTTCAGTTAATATGGAAATGTTACCAAATGTAATTAAACTTACTTTTTCACTGTTGAATTTTCTGATGTCTATTTCACATTCATCATCAGTTATCAATAATGATGATTCTACATTATTAACCCATTGACCTGTAATTATAATGGTTGTTGGTTTGGTATATTCCTTAAGTATTTTCATTTAATATTTTAAATTATATTCATCTCCTGAATTAAATGGTCCAAAATCTTCTTCAGTTGTTTTATTTTCACTTTTCCATTTTGACACACCTTTATATATTGGCATAAATGTTTCAGAGTCATACTTCAATATATCTAAATGCTTATATTTTTCCTTATACTCTTTTTGAGTCTTTTCATCAGATAATATTTTTTCAATATCATTAATAAATTTAACTTCAGATTGAGTTTTATTTTCTTTTTTTATTAAAAGGTTATAATCTCTAATGATACCCTTTCTTAAATTATCAAAACTATTTAGTCCCATTTTATTTTTTTTTTGCAGAGAAAATGGGATTCGAACCCATGCGCCCTTTCAGACCTACTTGCTTTCCAAGCAAGCCCCTTTAACCACTTGGGTACCTCTCTAGTTGTGGTGTGAGGTGGATTTGAACCACCGACTTTTTATAAAGCAATCATACTACCTAATAAAATGCTCCGCATTTGAGCTACCACACCATATGGGTAGGATTATGATGCATCATACCTACCGTGACTACTATCGGCACCATTACTCACCGAAGCTTTCATTGTAATGGGTCAAGTAACACATTTTAATAATACTCTCAACTTAAAACCTATGATTCGAATCAAAACGCATGGAAATTACCCCATCAAGTCTACTACCTTCTTTTAAGCACTTTACGATATTACGTTTATATCGTGAGAGATTTTTATTGATGATTGGTCCAGTATCTACCGAACCCATCCTTTCTTACCTTTATTTTGGTAACTGACATATGCCAGTTATCAAATTTAGATAACACACTCGCTTCCTTAGCTTTAGCTTGCGCTACTAATTCAGCCTTTTCCAACTTAAACTCTTCCGTTTCCACGAAAAAGTAGGGAGCTTTGGCACCAGTCTTACTGGTTGGCACTACTCTCCATATTCTCAATTTGGCATTCATAATCTTCAATTCTTAACGAATTGAGGACTACGAGGTGTTATCTATTGTGTTTTTCATATTTTAATATTTTTACCACCAATACCATTTGGCTGAATTGTTATGATATCTTGGAGCAAAACTTAAATCATCAGGGTCAACACCATTTTTGATGTCATATAACTCCTTTTTGATTTTCATGTTATTACTATGGTCGAATGTATCACGATACCATTTTGGTGGTGAACCATAACGAGTATGGGTTCTCCACTGTTTTCTTACTTGAGCTTTAGTCCAAGCCCATCTTTTTTTACTTTGTTTCTTTTTTTTCATTTTGCATGGTTAATTGTACTTAATACAATCGCTCATGCTTTTTTAAAGTTATGAATTTTATTTTTAACATAGTTTTTCTTTTAATTTTTCAATCATAAAATCTAGATTAGATATTGGTTCAGCATTTACATGGTTTCTAATATCTACCACTTGTCCTTTATGATATGCAGCATGTCCAGATTCACATAAATCTAATTGCCACTTTAATAGTTTTTCTGTCTTTGTTTTCATGATTTCTACAAATATACTACTTTTAATTGTAATATACAATAATAAATATAAAAAAATTTTAGATAGTTGCCTCGGAGGGTCTCGAACCCACCTGTAACCTACTACGGTTTCTACTGGTTATGAGCCTTAGTTATTGTTTTGGGGTCAATACCATAACATTTAATCCATCGTCTAATGGTAGTTTCACTAACACCAAAAATTTCACCAGTTTTTAGATACCCCATTTTTATTATATTTTCACTTAACTTATTTAGTGTTGGTCTTTTTTTAATTTTTCTATTTTTAATATTATCACAGTTACTACATCTTTTTGATTTTTTTGTTACATCAACACCACAATCAACACATTTTAATATTTCATTTTTTGAATTATTTGAATCAAAAAGATTTATATAATCATTAGCGCATAATAACTCAAGCTCAGGAAAATGCTCTTCTCTATGACAATTAGCACATAAAATTTCACACTTTTCAAATTCTTTTAATATTGATTCCCATCTTCTATTACTTAAATTTCTAGCATCCAACTTAAATAATTTTGTTGATGAGTCAATATGGTGAAAATCCAATGCCGCTATATTTTTATTATAATTACATTTTTCACACCCTTTATTATTTCTCAATGAAATTAATTTAAACTTCCTTTCTTTATGTTTTTCACTTTGTCTATGATATGAGTTACGTTTATATTCATTATAAGGTAATTTTCTATACTTATTTACACACTCTACACCGCAAAATTTAGTTCTATTACCATTTAATTTTTTTTCACAAATAACACAAGTTAATTTTTCCATAACATTCTTTTTAATATAAATATAATGGAATTATGAAAAAGTTCATAAATTTTAGAATTGGTAGTTGGTGGTCCCCACGAGATTCGAACTCGTAACCTTTTCCTTATGAGGGAACTGCGCTAACCAGTTGCGCCAGAGGACCTAATATAATTTAAAAAGAGCCGATACGAGGCATTTTGTTGTGATGATGGGATTCGAACCCATGTTTGAAGTTATCTCAAGATACCACTACGAGTATAGGAGATATAAGCTCCCATCGCTACATCACAATTTATAGGCATTGCCGTTTGTTGGGTAGGGAGGAATCGAACACTCCGCAAAATTGCGCTACCACTACGCTACCACCCTGTTTTTAACAATCACCGTTGCACGGTGATTGACATGTACTACCAGCTGGCCATTCACACCTTTGGGAGTACCCAGTTGGTGAATTAGAGTCTGGCCAAGAACCATATTTAATACCTGAAAATGGTATACCACTTTCATTAGCATCAGAAACCATTTCTCTGAATTTATCGTTACGGATTTGCTTACGTAATTTCATACGTCTTAAACCCTCTGCTTTGTATTCTTCTTTCGTTTTTCCTATCATATTTTTTGGGTTTAAGGTTAATATTATTTAGAATAATCTAGACTTCAATATCTTATGTCTTGGGTAATTTTCATAACAAATATATATGATTAAGCTACCTCTATTTATTTCTTCTCTAGTGATTGATGAACTTCTAAATGAATGTAAATTCACATCATCAAAATTATAAGTTTTAGGATTTTTATTTAAATCAGCCTTAAATAAATAAATTACTTCCTCTCTAATAACTCTTGGTGGTTCATTATAGCCACAGTATTCATTTAAAATGTCATTGATACAATTTTCCATATTATTTTATTTAGTTGGGACAGGGGGATTCGAACCCACGTCTTCCACGTACCACTACGAATATCCAAGTTATCAGCCTAGCTCGGTATGTCCCAATTTTGTACCCCCCACGAGATTCAAACTCGTACTAAAGCCTTAGAAGGGCCTTGTGCTATTCAGTTACACCAAGGGGGCATTAAATGCAATTATTTTCCATTATAATCTTATTTTATGCGGAGAGAAAGGGAATCGAACCCTCGTGGGCCTATTAGACCCAGCCTCTGATTAGCAGTCAGGCACAATTACCGCTCTGTCACCTCTCCGTTTAATATATATTTTTCTTCATCAATTTTTTTGAATCTTCTTGAACCTTAAGCATTTTATCAAAAGGAATTATTCTTGTTTGATATAACAATTCCAATTGTTCTTCAGTATAACCTTTTAAGTGTTTAATAATATATTCTGGTATCCCAGAATTGTGATAATCTACATATTTAACTTCACTTTGTATTTTATATACAACTTGCTTATTCTTTGTTAAGAATTCTTTCTTCCCAATCTTTTTTGTTAATGATATAATTACTTCTTCATAAATCTTTTGATATTCCCATTGTTTTTCTAGAATATCATCAACGGTTTTTAAATGATACAAAACTGTTCCATGATTTTTAGTTTTTACAAAGTTTGCTAAATTAGTAAGTGATGCGTTTACAAACTCATTCGCAATTTTATAGAATATCTTTTTAAGAAGAACTATTTCATTTTTCCTAGATGTAACTATAATGTCTACACCTGTGACATCTTTAATAGATGATGTGATATCAAGTAAACTCGGTTTAATTGTATCATCTTTTTTAATATTTTTTTCCATACTACAAATATATGGAAAATATTTTAATATACCAAAATTTTTTTTGCGGTCAGGGTGGGACTCGAACCCACGTCTTAACGGTTAACAGCCGAACGTCTTATCCTATTATAGTACGACCTGACCAATTTTTAATTTACTCGTAATTTGAGATGGCAGTGGGATTCGAACCCACATTTTCAGCTCCAATTACACTTATCGGTTTAGAAAACCGATGTGGCTATACCACCTTATTTTAGTAGCGTAGCGTGGATTCGAACCACCCCGTAGAGTTTATGAGACTCCCATGCAACCTTTACACTTTAACGCAATTTATATTTGTAGCGGGAGAGGGATTCGAACCCTCGTAAACCCTAATTAGGGGACTCCGTGCTTATGAGACAGGTGAGATACCAGACTTCTCCACCCCGCAATATATTTTGTGCCAAAAGATGGATTCGAACCATCATGTCCGTTCATCCCTTTCCTCGCTATGACTCACTGTTATCACCGAGTAGTTAGAACCTTATTGGCATTTGTTCCGATGATGGGATTCGAACCCACGACCCCCAACTTAACGCTGGTGCTCTAGCCACTGAGCTACATCGGACCATTATTTAACATTATCTACAGTACTCATTCTAGACTGTTAACCATAGATGTTATAACAAACGTTAAATAATGGTTGAGGACTGGGTGGGGGGGTCGAACCCACGACAATTTGATTAACTAGTATTTTGAGGGGGCGGTGGGACTCGAACCCACGTTATTTCAATCTATTCCGTCAAAGGTTAACAGCCAATCGCTAAATCCAACTCAGCTACACCCCCATTTAAATTTTTATTACACCAGCATGTATTTCTCTATGACAATTAATCTTCGATGGCGTAATCCTTACATCACTGCAAGTCTATCATACTTATTGCGGAAGAAGTGGGAATCGAACCCACACGAGTCTTGCTCTCCTAACTGATTTCAAATCAGCGGCCACCCCCAATTGGCTTGCTCTTCCATTATTTACTCTCAATGTGTTTACCTACCTAACCGATATTCCTTTCGGGTACCTTTCAGCCCTCGGTGGGAACCACAAACAAGCTTTGGACACTCTTCGTTAGTTCATGTGATACGGTAGTATCCCCGCCAGCTTTAAACACACTATTGCTACGATGTTGGGATTCGAACCCATGTTTTGCAAAACAGTCCTCCATATAGCTATTCAGACATCATCGTAATTTTGCACGGACAAGGGGAATCTAACCAAACCTTCCAACCCCTTCGCTGGGGTCATTCTAACATTAAACTATATCCGTATTTGTAGCGGCAGTGGGACTCGAACCCACGGGGTCTTTCGACACGAGGTTATGAGCCTCGCAAGCTTCCATCTACTGACTACACCGCAATTTTGCACAGACCCAGAGAATTAATAATTTTCCTTAATTAACTTAAGAGTTTTATGTAATTCTTCGTCTGTATAATTTAATTTCATGTAATTTACTCCTAATATTACCCATCTTACATTCCCTTTAACATAACCTTTATTAGAATCTTTTCTATCTAAAGATGCTGTATCATAAAGAGTCTTTAATTCATTATTACCTTTAACTTTAATTGGTAGATTTGTAATACCACATAAATTATTTTGATTTACCTCTAATAAGTCTTTTAAAAAAGTTTCAGTTAAATCAAAATCAAAGTTTTTTAGTTTAGCACGTTTTTTAACATTTTTTAAATAAAGGTAATAGTCACTCTTTTTATCGTTATACCTACAGATTCTAGAACAATATTTTTTATTTTTTTCTTTAATATCTTTTTTAGTAACATAAATTAATTTATTACAAATTAAACAATTCGATTCTATAATACGCCCAGCCTTTTTATTTGGTTGATTAAATTTTTTAATATACTTTTCAGGGTGTTTATTTCTATAAGAATTAACTTGTTTTAATATTTTTTCTTTATTTTTTTTATAATGTTCACGTCTATATTCAGCATGGCATAATTTACATTGTGACGCTAAACCAAATTTTTTATTTTTAGCTTTACTAAATTCAGTAAACGGTTTTTCTAAATTACATGTACCACATTTTTTAATTTCCATATTTTTAAACTTTAATATAAATATGAATAATTAGTAAAAAGTCTCCAAAAATATGGAAAATTTTATTTATATTGTGCATTTAAATTAAATAAATAGCACGCAGAATGGGAGTCGAACCCATAGGAGTTTTAACACTCACAGTTTTGGAGACTGCTTAATTCACCAATATATGTCTGCGTGTGTACGCAACCCATTGGTCATGAGCTGCGTTAATTTGTTTTCCAGTATGTCAAAGAACGCCCTTTAAAAGGGGTTTAGTCAATCGTATGGGAATCGAACCCATGTAAGTGGTTTCACAAACCACCCGCCTTTCCAATTAAGCGCAACGAAGGGATGTTTAAGTAAGAATAAACTTACAATAGGGTGAAAGATGGGATTCGAACCCACGAAACTCTTCCGAGTACTAGAATCACAATCTAGCGCATTTGACCACTCTGCTACAATCACCATGTTTATTTAATTTGGAATTAAGAATGGTTTTTTATTTTCCAACTTTCTTAATTCTTTTAAATCTTTTTTTACTTTTTCTGGATTAGTCTTAATATAATTTTTAAGTACTAATCTACATTTTTCTAATTCTTTCATAACCTTTAAATTATAACAAAAAAAAAATCCTAACATTTCTGTCAGGATTCTCATCTTATCTTTATTATACTACAAATGTTTTTTACCCACCCATTGTATCTTTAAGTATAGACATACCTGACTTTATTGGAGAATTACGTCTCCAATTCATCGAATTTCCGATATGTATAATACTTATTGTTTGCATTTTAATTTATTTAGGGTATTTCTCCCGTCTTGTTATTAATATATAGTGCAAATATACAGAATGTTTTCAGAAAAACAAACTTTTTTTACACTTTTTTTTAAATTATTTTATAACTACTTAATTATCAATTACTTATTTAAACGAAAAGTGAGGGTTATTCCAATCTTTACCACCAGCTTTTATTTTACTAACTCTATTAACCATTAATAATCTAAAATCAGTTCCAGATGCTGGTTGATAGTTTCTTGATGGTTTAAAGTATGGTTTTATTGTTTCAGTATCAATTGGTTCTAATTGACCATTATCATTCATTATTAAATAACCGACAGTTGAATTCCCTGGATTCAAAGGGATAATTGGTAAATATAAACCATTTTTACCACTTTCCAATACATTATAACCTTGGATTTTTTCAAAGCTTCCACTTCTCTTACCCATTTCATGTTCTGGATTATCTCTACCTACAGCTTTTTTATAAGTATCTTCCCATCTAAAATTAAAAGCTGATTCTTTAAATATTTTACCAAAATATGGATTAACTTCTGTTCCACCCCTACCACCTTTATTCATAGCTACTGGACTAGTATAATAAACTATACTGGTACTACCTTTTTGTGGGTCGTTAGCAATAAATGTAAATAAATCACTAAAATCTTCTCTTGGGTCAGAACTTTCATCAATGTTTTTTTCTCTGTTAGGGTCTTGTTGATAAACATGAAGGTTTGGTCTACCAATTTCATCTTCTGGGGTTCTAATGGCTGTTTCACTTACCTCTTTCATTAAAAACACCTTTAAGTTCTTTAATTGCGACTCTGTTATCTTTATCTTCATTTTTAATACCGTTTTATTATAAATATAAAAAAATAGGATAAAAGCTTATCCTATTTTTTAACTAATAATTCTTCTTTCATTTGCTTCGCTAAAGCTTTTGATTTATTAATGGCTTCTCGTTCCCAAGGTATATCTAAATAATCCATTTGGTATGGGATTTTATAACTCGTACCTTTCCAGAATATTTCACCATTACCTTTAATAAAATCACCGCTCATCATTTGTTGAATGTGAATGATTTCATGTGCTGCATTTTCAATAGCAATTTTAATTGGTTGGTGAGCCATTTGTATTAAGTAATAATCTCGTTTAGGAGATACTGAAGCTAAAATTGTATTATCACCAATATTTACAACGAGTTCTCTTTTTCTAATAACAAATCTTTCATTTTTAATTCCAGCAATTTCAAAACCTTTATTATATAAGATTTCAAAATATGAGTGGTCAGACCTATTAATAATTAAATTATCATTGGTTAATTCAACTTTTTTTAATTTACTTTCATATTCACTTGGGAATAATATCAATGCAATAACAAAACCTAAGATGATTACACCTATTATAATTAATAATTTATTTCTTGTCATAATTTTCTTTTAAGAATAATAATAGTTTTTTTCTACTCACTATTTTAGCACCTTCCCTCATAGCTCTACTTACAGTATAACCTTTTATATCATAATGTGGTTGATTCTTCCCTTTTTTATTTTCAAACCAACATTTTTTGACCCCTATACTTTGAGCAAACGAATGTAACTCTTCAATGGAATCTGATACCATATGGCAATAACCATCTTTCCTTGGTGTGTCTATTAATATCATTAACTATCGAAAAACATTTGAGTTTCTAATTCTTTAATTTTTGCTCCCATCTCTGGACCAGCTTCAATTCCAAATTGTTGTTTTACTTGGTCACCAGTAACTGATAAATTGAATTTAATAAATCTGTTAACCAGATTAATATCAATATCAACTTCATTTGCAAAAGCTCTAAATGTATCATTAGGAACTTTTGAGTTTAGATGTAACTTTTTTAAAGGGTAAAAAGTTGACTCTTCAAATATTTGGTAGAACGATAACAAAAATGTTACTTGTTTTACTTCATTTGCTGAGTACGTTAATTTATTAAGACCTTTAGTAATTTTATCGTAAGGCACACCAC